>Ga0154410_1053_pt1 | contig 46231 bp, 39 predicted proteins | sample RifGroB2_FD_115914 | JGI IMG/M metagenome (GOLD analysis project Ga0154410, IMG submission 115914) | Clostridiales bacterium GWB2_37_7
TTGGATAACATGTTATGGGATAGAAAGCTAATAAAGGAGCTATTTGATTTTGAATATCGGTGGGAAGTATATAAGCCTGCAGAACAGCGCCAGTATGGATACTATGTATTGCCCATATTATATGGCAGCCGTTTTATTGCAAGGTTTGAACCTGTTTTGGATAAGGAAAATAATAGTTTGATTATAAAAAATTGGTGGTGGGAGTCCGGAATAAAAGTGACAGCAAAAATGCGCAATGAGCTGCAGCTAAGCATGAAACGGTTTATGGACTTTACCGGAGCGCAAAGCATTTATCAGGATCTATCTATTTTTTAGCTTAGCTATTATATTTTTATTGACAATGTGACCATGTGGTCATATAATAAAATCAAGACATATGACTAGGTGGTCGCCTAGAAAGGAGCATGAACATATGCCAAAGCAAACTTTCTTTAACCTACCTGAAGAGAAAAAAGAAAAGCTCATAGAAACTGCTATTGATGAGTTTTCAAAGCAAAGCTTCAAAAATGCCAGCATTAATAAAATTGCTGAAAATGCGGGTGTGGCAAAGGGCAGTTTATATCAATACTTTGAAGACAAAAAGGATTTGTACAAACATATTTTCGATATTGCAGGAAGTAAGAAGCAGGAATATTTAATAGGTTGGATGCATCAATTACAGCACTTAGATTTTATAGAAATCATTAGAGAGCTGTATGTCAAAGGAATTGAATTTGCTCTTGAGAATCCAAAGCTGGCAGCACTAGCCAATCATTTCATAAAGGAAAGCGATGTAAAATTTAAAGAAGAAATTATGGGAGTGGGAATAGAGAAAAGCAATCTCTTTTTTGAGGAACTGATAGAAAATGCAAAGAAAAATGGTGAGGTAAGCAAGGAAATAGATACGAAGGTTGGAGCTTACATCATCACAAATTTGAATACTTCCATCATGGATTATACGCTCAATAAAATGGAATATGAGGATATTTTAAAACATAAAGAAATGCTACTAGATAATGTGGACAAAATGCTGTTTATTATTAGAAATGGGTTTAAGTCTTAGATAGGGGAGGTGAAAAAAATGCCATTATGGGGTTGGATCATTTTATTACTGATTGTTTCTGCAATCATGCTACCCATTAAGATGAGAATATTAAAGAAGATGACTCAAAAGAAGAAACAACCATTTGATGAGGAAGAGTAAGAATGGAGGCATTTTAATGATAAGTGTTAAGGCTTTATATCATTCTTATACAAAGGATGAAAGCTATGCAGTTAAAAATGTTAGCTTTGATATACAAAAGGGTGAAATATTTGGATTTTTGGGACCCAGTGGAGCTGGAAAATCTACTACACAAAAGATATTGATTGGATTGATATCTCTACAAAAAGGTCAGGTTGCCATAGATGGGATGGACATTAAAAAAACGAATAGAGCCTTATTTGACAAAATCGGAGTATCCTTTGAACGTGCAAATGTCTATAAAAAGCTTACAGGAGTAGAGAACTTAAAATTCTTCAGTGAAATGTTTGGTGTGCCTACGGAGAATCCTTTGAAGCTACTCAAAATGGTAGGCTTAGAGGATGCTGCAAATAAAAAAGCAGGAGACTATTCTAAGGGAATGCTCCAGAGATTGGTATTTGCCAGGTCCATGATAAGCAATCCCAAGATATGGTTCTTAGATGAACCGACCTCCGGTTTGGACCCAAATACAACCAGTATTATTAAAGGAATTATAAAGGAAAGGCAAGAGCAGGGTACAACGATTTTTCTAACAACTCATAACATGCATATTGCTGAAGTGCTTTGTGATAGAGTTGCCTTTATAACCAATGGAGAAATTAGTGCCATTGATTCTCCTAGAAACCTGAAGTTAAAATACGGTGAAAAGCTTGCAAGCATTGAATATATAGAAAATGCCATCCTCAAGAAAGCGTATCTATCCTTGACAGATGAAGGGCATAAGAAGAAGCTCAACGACATAATATCAAGCTGCAAGGTTGAGACAATGCATACACAGGAGGCGACCTTGGAGGAGATATTTATTAAGATAACAGGCAAGGAGTTGAAATAAGTTGAAAAGGTTATTTGGACTCCTAAAAAAAGATTTTTTGGTAGCATATAGAGGCTATTTCTTTCTTATCATGCTAGTGGTTGCCCTAATATTAGTTGTTGTTACCAATTGGCTTATACCTGAAAAAGCCAATTTAGATGTCAAAGTACTGTATGCAGTAGAGGGTGAAAGAACTGAAAGAATGAATTCCTTGCTTGGATTCCTGCAAGGCGCTGAAGGAAGCCAGCGTCTGGATTCTAAGTCTGCTGTCATAGAGCTTATGCAAGGAGATAAGAATACAATAGGTGTAATAATAAGAGAGGCAGCAGAAAAACCTGTTATAGAGATCGTGCTGCAGGGCTATGAAAATCAGCAGAGTAGGAATGCGTTGGCACTTTCTTTAAGTGCAGCAATAGATGCCCAAAATATTGATTACAGCAATATAGAAAATGTGACATTGCAGGCTGTGGAACAGCCGGAAATACCATTGAACAAAAGCTTTGTACCTTTGATGATACTAAATGAGCCAGTTATGTTAGGCTTTATATTTCTGGCAACCCTAATATTCATGGAAAAGGAAGAGAACACAATCAGAGCATATTTGGTATCTCCAGTGAGAATCTGGGAATATCTGTTGTCCAAGATAATCATTATGGCAGCACTTGCCTTGATTTCTACTATCTTGATTACAGTTTTTACAGTAGGAATACACGTAAATTGGATTATGCTGCTTGCTATAGTGACAGCAGGCAGTGTATTTGGAGCGGCTTCTGCAATGTTTATAGCTGTCTTTTTTGACAATTTGTCTAAAGCGATGATTTGGATAATATCAATAAGCCTCATATTTACTATACCGATGGCAGCATACTTTATACCAAGCTTTTCTCCATGGTTTATTACAATACTGCCTACTTATGATTTAATGTTTGCCATAAGGGAAGCAATTTATCCTGCAGGAAATCCGCAAATATTCTACCAGAGCTTTATAACATTAACGATCATAAACGCAGCTCTTTATATAATGTCAATTGCACTATATCAAAGAAGCTTACTTAGGGATTAGGAGGCGTAAGTGTAATGAAAAGGCTATTAGCAATATTTAGACGAGATTTAAAAAGCAGCGTCAGAGAGTTTTTGCTGCTATACATTATACTGGCTCCCATTGTTATTGTAATTGGCTTGCGCTTCTTTATTCCAAGTGTAAATGCCATTTCCTTTCAATTTGCACTAGATAAAAGCATAGGAGAAACAGTAATAGCAGAGTTCGAAAAATATGGCAGGGTAGAGCTGTTGGATGGAAGAAAAGCAATAGAAAACAGAGTAGTCAAGGCTGACGATATCTTTGGAGTTATACAGAATCAAGAGGATGATTATGTAGTAATATCTCAGGGTAATGAAGATGAAGGTACAAGCACCATCGCTCAGCAGATAATAGGAAATATGAACAGTGAAGAGGAGGCATTGGCTGTTACCTATAGTGATATAGGTGCGAAGATGTCCTCGATAACGATATATGGAGCAAGCTCTGTCATACTTATGGCAATTATATTGGCAGGCATGGTTATAGGGCTTAATATAATTGAAGAAAAGGAAGCAAATACGATGAACGCCTTAAGTGTAACGCCTATGAGGAAATTGGAATTCATTGTAGGAAAGAGCTTAATTGGGCTAGTACTTCCAGTCGTAGAAGCACTATTTGTAGTATGGATTCTTAACTTACAAAACGTTCATATAGGGATGCTTCTGACAATGACACTTGCTAGTTCCCTAATAGCGATTATTTTCGGTTTTCTCATAGGGGTATTCAGCAGCAATCAAATAGCAGGTATTGCAAACATGAAATTCTTGCTTCTATTTGTTTCAGCATCCTTTATTGGTGCTGTGGTCTTGCCAGCCGGTACACAGTACTTTTTATATTGGTCTCCGTTATACTGGAGCACAATAGGTCTGATCAAGGTTATAACCAATGAAGTCACATGGCTGCAAATTTTTCAATATACCTTATGGATACTGGGCCTGACTATTTTGATATTCTTACTAAGTGCAGGTAAAATCAAAAAAGGGCTGACATAAAATGCAAGCTCCCTTAGCAGATTTTTTGACTAAGTGAGCTTGCATTTACTACAGATTTGCATTAGAATTGCTTAAATCGGATTTCTTTTTAAATCTAATCCAGCCTCTTCTACTTAAGAATCTTAGATACACTGTCAGTCTTTCGTATACTGGCTCACAGTCCTTATCAAATTCTTTTATTAGTATCTGACCGATTCGATATACATTATTGCTGCCATCAATCAGCTGCCAAACCCTTGTGCAAAGCTTATCAAGCCTAATATCTCTAATGGTTGGCTTTCTGGTTAGCCATGCGACAAACCTATCTATAAGATTATCATGCTTGAAGATTGGATATATAACATTATCTTTCTGCATCCAATTGCTGCGATTTTTCATCGGTATATAAAGCATGAAATTATTTTCATTCTTTTTCTTTTTAAATATCATATAATCACCTCGAATCAGCTGTGGTATTTTACGTTACTGAAATTTCTCAATTCAATGTAATATCTAATAATTATTATGGGTATATTTAGAATTCCTCATTTTAATAGCTTTATTCTATATATTTCGTGCTAAACAATTTACATTCGCTAAAATAGCACGAAATCTTATCCACTGTTTATAAATCGCACAAAATACTTATTCTTTCAATGTTAAAACTTTAGTGCGATTTATCTGCTTTATACAAGTTTTTATAAACAATCAACATACGGATTTATTTATTAAAGTTACTCCATAATAATATTAAGTGAAGATATTAATTGTGAGGTGGTACTATGCTCGATATTGCTTTGCTTGGCTGTGGTGGGAGTATGCCTATGCCTGAACGATATTTATCAGCTTTGCTTTTAAACTATAGAGGAAGAAAAATACTGGTAGACTGTGGAGAAGGTACTCAGGTATCCATGAGGTTATTGGGATGGGGATTTAAAACAATTGATGTTATTTGCATCAGTCATGGACATGGTGATCACACAGTGGGATTGCCGGGACTATTATCTACTATAGGAAACAGCGGCAGGATAGCGCCTCTTACAATAATAGGACCGGAGGGAATAACTGAAATTGTTAAGGGCCTGCGTGTAGTTGCCCCCTATCTTCCCTACGAAATAAATATAATAGAGAATCCATTGGAGCCTATAAAGCTTGGCATAAATGTAGATGGAATTGAATTGAACGGTGAATTAGTAGAATTAGATATAAGAGCATTGAAGGTTGATCACTCAGCACCCTGTCTGAGCTATAGCTTTTATATCAGGAGAAGACCAAGGTTTGATATCAGCAAGGCGATATCAAATAAGGTACCTAAAGTTGTTTGGAATATGCTTCAAAAGACAGGAGCCGTTGAGCATGCAGGGGTACTATATACACCTGATATGGTGTTGGGAGATGAGAGGCAAGGCATAAAAATATGCATTGTGACGGATACTCGTCCAACTGAAGAGCTTCCTGGATTTATTAGGGAGAGTGATTTATTTATATGTGAAGGGACTTATGGGGCGGAAGAGGATCTAGATAAGGCAGTAAAAAACAAGCATATGATATTTCGAGAAGCTGCTGAATTAGCATGTTCAGGGTATGTAAAGGAATTGCTGCTCACTCATTTTAGTCCTGTTATGCAGAATCCGGAGCATTACTTATTGAATGCTGAGTCGATATTTAAAAATGTGACAATTGGTAAGGACAGACTCATAAAAACCATAAGGTTTAAAAGTGAATAAAAAAGGTGAAGCATAATTGCTTCACCTTAAACTGTTGTTTTTGTTGTTTAGAAATTCTTTATCTCAAAAGTTCCTGTTACAGAGGAGCTAGCGTCCATCTTGAAAGTTTGAGCATATTCTTGTGAAGAGAAGTAAATATTTCCTTCAACCTTTGTGCCTATCAACTCGAAGCCAGGAGCGGAAACATAAAGGTCACCTATGAAGGTTCCTTTTGATATATTAGCATTCGGGCTCTTTATGAAGAACTTTGGAACTGACAAGATGAAGCTGTTTGTTACATTTCTCTTATCATCTTGAGTGTAAAGAGCAATCTTACGCTTTTCGCCTTTTGTCTTGTCATCCTTACTATAGAATATACCATCTAAAGTAAGGTCTTTTGTGAAGTACATATCTCTAAGAGTAGAAGGAATCCAAGAACCTTCTGCACTGATTGCCTTCTCAAAAGCTGCATTAGTATCTACTATTGAAGCAGTTGCCACAGTATCAACTACTGCGTATATCTTATTTCCAGTAATGGAGCTAGCTGCATCCATTTTGAAAGTATCCATAGCTTCTCTAGTAGTGAAAATTACATTTCCATCTACCTTAGCAGCAATTAGATTGAAGTTAGGTGCTGAAACGTAAACATCACCCTTGAATGTTCCTTTTGAAATATTAGCATTTGGGCTCTTAACAGTTAACTTTGGTGCTGTTAATGTAAATGAACGAGTTGTAACTTTTTTAGCGTCTTGAGTATAAAGAGCAATCTTACGCTTAAGACCTTTTGCCTTGTCATTCTTGTCATAGAAAACACCATCTAAAACAAGCTCTTTATCAAAAGTTAAGTCTCTAAGAGTAGAAGGAATCCAAGAACCTTCTGCGCTTATTGCCTTCTCAAAAGCTGCATTGTCACGTACTATTGAAGCAGTTGCTACAGCATCAACATCTGCAAGTATTTGCTTGCCTGTGATGGAGCTAGCAGCATCCATTTTGAAAGTGTCCTTAGCTTCTTGAGTTGTAAAAATTACGTTTCCGTCTACTTTAGCAACAATTAGATTGAAGTTAGGTGCTGAAACGTAAACATCACCCTTGAATGTTCCTTTTGAAATATTAGCATTTGGGCTCTTAACAATTAACTTTGGTGCTGTTAATGTAAATGAACGAGTTGTAACTTTTTTAGCGTCTTGAGTATAAAGAGCAATCTTACGCTTTTCGCCTTTTGCCTTGTCATTCTTGTCATAGAAAACACCATCTAAAACAAGCTCTTTATCAAAAGTTAAGTCTCTAAGAACAGAAGGAATCCAAGAACCTTCTACGCTTATTGCCTTCTCAAAAGCTGCATTGTCACGTACTATTGAAGCAGTTGCCACAGCATCAACATCTGCAAGTATTTGCTTGCCTGTGATGGAGCTAGCTGCATCCATAGTGAAAGTATCCTTAGCTGCTTGAGTTGTGAAAATTACATTTCCATTAACCTTTTGACCTACTAATTTGAAGTTTATAGCACTAACATAAATATCACCATTGAATGTTCCTTTTTCAAGGCTAGCCATTGGGCTCTTAATAGTTATTGATGGTGCTGTTAAACTGAAGCTTGCAGTTACATTACGCTTATCGTCTTGAGTGTAAAGACCTATCTTACGTTGAATAGCATCTATTCCTGTAACCTTGTCTTTCTTACCGTTCTTGAAAACGCCATCTAGAACAAGAGCTTTATCAGTAGTAAGGTCTTTAAGTGTAGTAACAATCCATTCGCCATCTGCACTAATTCCTTTTTCAAAAGCAGCTACATTGTCTACTAATGATGCAGTAGTCACAACATCTACAACTGGCGCTGGAGCCGGTGTTGGTGCAGGCGTTGGTACTGGTGCAGGCACTGGAGCTGGCTTTGGCGCTGGAGCCGGTGTTGGTTTTGGTGTTGGTGTTGGCTTTGGAGCCGGTGCTGGTGCCGGTACTGGTGCTTCACCAGTAGCAGCAGCTACTACGTCTACCCCAGTTTGGTTCACTGTTACTGTATCAGCAGCATAAACAGCTGATGATAATAGCATTGTTGCAGCAACGGTCATAGCTAGAAGCTTTCTCATTTTGTATCCCCCTTATAAATTTTTGGCTAAGCTTGTTATAAATTTGACTAATTAGTATACAAACTACCAAAAGTATGCCTAATTGGTTACACTTTGTGATAAAATTGACTAACTAAGATACAAATCTATAAAGCTTGCTATAAAATGACTAAGCCTAAATAATATTCGACAGAGAATTGGATTTTCCTGCATGCCAGGCTAAAACTTGTATTATATTTTTAATATATATGATTGAGTGGAGATATATAGAATAGTAATGTAAACTCAATAGCTGTTCAATCGCATACATAGGTGCTATACAATTTAATTTACAATATACCCCCATTATGGTATATTCAAGAAAAAGCACTGGTGGTGTAAGAATGTCTCATATTGCAGCAAAATCAGCTTATAAGAATTTAGAGGAACGAATAAATAGATTTCCACAGGGAGCACCGCCCTCAGAAAGTCTTTACAAGATTTTGAGCATATTGTTCAGCGAAAAGGAAGCAGCTTTGGTAGCGCAGCTTCCTATTAAGCCTTTCACAGCAAAGACTGCAGGTAGAATATGGCATATGAGTGAATTAGGAGCTCATAAAATTTTGGAAGAGCTGGCAGGCAGAGCAATTCTTTTAGATGTAGACAACAACGGCGTTCAACAGTATATGCTGCCTCCGCCCATGGCAGGTTTTTTTGAATTTTCAATGATGAGAACTAGAAATGATATAGATCAAAAACTATTGGCGGAGCTTTTTCATCAATATTTGAATGTGGAAGAAGATTTTATAAAAGAACTCTTCTTGGCTACCGAAACACGTTTGGGAAGAGTTTTTGTTCAGGAGTCGGTGCTGACAAATGATGATGAGGTGCAGATCCTGGATTTTGAGAGAGCAAGCCATATCATCAAGACTGCAGAGCATATAGGCATAAGCACCTGTTATTGCAGACATAAGATGGAGCACATGAACAAAGTCTGCCATGCACCTATGGATATATGTATGACCTTTGGCAGTACAGCAGCTTCGCTTATTAAGCATAATTATGCCAGGCAGGTCGATACTTCCGAAGGAATTGAACTTCTACACCTGGCCTATGAAAACAATCTGGTACAATGCGGGGAAAATGTAAGGCAGGGAGTTACTTTTATATGCAATTGCTGCGGCTGCTGCTGTGAAGGTTTGATTGCAGCACGAAAATTTGGTATGCTGCATCCGGTTCAGACAACGGCTTTTTTACCTAGAATCAACAATGAAAATTGTAATAAATGCGGCTTATGCATCAAAACCTGCCCTATAGGAGCCATAGATAGGGTAGAGAACCGGGACCAGTGGGGCAATGAGCATACAGAAATTAACATAAATAAAGAGGTTTGCTTGGGCTGTGGTGTTTGTGTCAGAAGCTGCTTCAAGCAAGGTATAAAATTACATCGCAGGCAGGAGAAAATTATAACTCCGGTAAATTCTGTACATAGAGTAGTTCAGATGGCCATTGAAAAAGGACAACTCCAAGAGCTAATATTTGACAACAAGGCTTTGGGAAGTCACAGAGCTATGGCTGCAATATTGGGAGCAATCCTGAAGCTTCCCTCTGCTAAACAGACTATGGCAAGTAAGCAGCTTAAGTCAGTTTTCTTAGATAAGCTTCTTAGTAAGACCGTGAAATGATGATGGCAAGGCTTCTAATGCTATGGCTGCTTTGCGGAAGCAAACTCGTTCCTTGTAGAGAGAAGTATATAATACTATATATATAAAATAAAAGGGGGAATAAAAATGTATTCAGCAACTTCAAGAGCACTTATTGACATACTCCATGCTGAGGTAAAACCAGCTTTGGGATGTACAGAGCCCGGGGCGGTGGCTTTGGCTGCCACTCGGGCGAGGGAACTCCTAAATGAAGAAGTTGAGACCTGTGAGATTTTTGTAAGTTCTAATATTTACAAAAATGGGATGGGGGTAGGTATTCCGGGCACGGATCAGGTAGGACTTTTAGCAGCAGCCTGCATGGGAATAACGGGAGGAGAATCCTCTCTAGGTCTCAGCGCATTGGAAAGTGTGGACACATCTAGCATGAAGGAAGCATTGAAGCTCATTCAGAGTGGCATTGTAAATATTCGCGTTCATGATACCATTGATAAGATATATATAGAAGTTTGTATGCGAGGCCATTCAAATACAGCTAAGGTAATAATAAATGGAAGACATGATCAATTTGTACATATATCAAGAAATGATGAAGTATTTCTTCATGTTGATTTAGATTATGGTGTTGAAGTAGTGAGTCACTCCGTGTTGGCAGAGTTGACAATTAAAGAGCTGATACAGGAAATAGAAACGTTAAACCACGAGGATATATGCTTTATGCTTGAAGGTTTAAATATGAATAAGCAAATTTGCTTGGTAGGCCTAAGAAATAGAGTGGGTGCCGGTGTGGGCTATTCAATGCAAAAAGCCTTGGAAGAAGGAATGATAGGGGATGATGTCATTAATAAAGCCATTATTATGACTTCTGCAGCCTCTGATGCAAGGATGTCAGGAGCAAAGCTGCCTGTCATGAGCTCCAATGGCAGCGGCAATCACGGCCTGACTGCAATACTGCCCATCGCAGCCTATGATGAGAAATTTCCCCAAAGTGATGAGCGGCTGGCAAAGGCACTTGCCATTAGTCATTTAGTTACAGCATATATCAAGAATTATACGGGTAGGTTGTCTGCCGTTTGCGGCTGCGGAGTAGCGGCTTCCACTGGATCAGCTGCCGGAATTGCTTGGCTTATGAACCTCAACTATAAGCAGATAGAGGGAGCAATATTAAATATGATCGGAAATCTCAGCGGCATGATATGTGATGGAGCAAAGGCAGGCTGTGCTTATAAGCTGGCCAGCGCTGCAGGAGCCGCTATACAGAGCGCACTATATGTGAAGTATGGCTCGGTAATTCCTAGTCTAAATGGAATCATAGGCAGCACAGTAGAGGAAAGTATACGCAACTTGGGCATAGTCAGCGATAAAGGCATGACTATTACAGATAAGGTTATAGTAGAGGTTATGGACTCCTCGCATTGTAAGATGATGAATTAAAAGAAGAAGGGTCAGTTCAAGGATGAACTGACCCTTAACATCTTATATTAACTGATTTAGCTTCTCAACAATCCTTACATTTTCAATCAGCATTTCTTCGGCCAACTTCTGATTTGAGGCATCAGAAAGATTAACCATAATTTCTCCATATGCTTGAATACCTATTTCTTCCCCTGCTGCAGCAGTTTTTATTATGCTATTGTTTATATATTTTTTGGGGGTGACCTTGTGCTTAACCTCTGCCATGATGCCTGGGAGACCTGAAGTATGTGCGGGATTGCCGCCGAGCTGTTGAATTCTCTCAGAAAGCTGTATAGCATGAAATTGATGCTGCTGCTGCATATCCATTAACTTTTTCTTTGTTTCTTCATCCTCTGTATCTTTTATATAGTGGTCAAAGCTCTCGATAGCCATATGCTCGCCCTTCAAAGCTGTGTTCAATTCTCTTATATCATTACGATTCATCTTGAATGGCTCCTTTCTAATTTGTGTTTCAAAAACACTTCTTTCCATTATTAGTCTTTCAAATCAATTGACTTTCATTCCTTGGATTTATTTTACATATAAGGATTTGCTGATGATTGCAAAATCAATTTGTGGTAATATAATTGTGGGTCCAATAACTGATAAGCTTCTAAAAAATACATTTTATATTATGAAACTAAAGGGTAGAAACCGATTATTTCAAGGCTTAAAGTTAATAATATAATGCGCAATCGTGTCATGGATCAAAAGAATTCAACGGGAGGCTCCTATGCTTTTTAGCAGTTTAATGTTTATATTTGTTTTTCTTCCCACGGTAATATTTCTATATTATATATCACCAGCAAAGCTAAAAAACTTTGTTTTATTGATTTTCAGTTTGTTTTTCTATGGCTATGGTGAGCCAAAAAGTCTTTTTATAATGCTTCTTTCTATATCAATGAATTATCTGTTTGGACTTTTGGTAGACAAATATAGAAGCAGCAAGACCCAGGCCTACACCATATTAACCTTGTCAGCCATCGGAAATCTGTCAATTATAGGCTATTATAAATATACTGATTTTTTTATTGAAAACTTTAATGCGTTGTTTGGCTTGTCTGTTCCCTTGCTGCATGTCATAATGCCCATAGGAATTTCCTTTTTTACTTTTCAGGGCATGAGCTATGTTATAGATGTTTATCGAGCACAAGGCAAGGCACAGAAAAACCCGCTGAATGTGGCATTATATATATCACTTTTTCCTCAGCTTATCGCCGGACCTATTGTTCGATATCAAACAGTGGCAGAACAAATCAATGAACGTCATGTTGACCTTGATAAATTTGCAAGCGGTATAGAAAAATTTATTTTGGGGCTTAGCAAAAAGGTTTTGATTGCAAACAGCATGGGACTTATAGCCGATGAGGTTTTTGCATTTCCAACATCTCAGCTGTCTGTCTTATTGTCTTGGGTAGGCGTATTGGCATATACTGCACAAATATACTTTGACTTCTCCGGTTACTCTGATATGGCAATCGGGCTGGGAAGAATGTTTGGTTTTGAATTTTTTGAGAATTTCAATTACCCATATATATCCAAATCAATTACAGAGTTTTGGAGGCGCTGGCATATATCCCTCTGTAGTTGGTTTAGAGACTATGTATATATTCCCTTAGGAGGAAACAGGGCAAGTCGGAGTAAGTTAATTAGAAATATAATGATAGTTTGGCTGCTGACAGGCTTATGGCATGGTGCCGCATGGAATTTCATAGTTTGGGGCTTGTATTTTGCATTGCTGCTGCTGCTGGAGAAATTTTTAATAGGAAGATTCCTGCAGAAGCTGTGGCTGCCGCTGCAACATCTATATGCACTGTTATTTATAGTATTGGGATGGCTTTGGTTCCGAGCGGAAAGTCTAAGCTATGCAATTGGATATCTGACATCAATGCTTGGACTGGGAGGGCAGCCGATAATAAGTACTCAAGCACTTTATTATATTGTTGAATATAAATTTGAGTTTATTGCTGCCATTGTTGCGTCTATGCCTATTTATCCGCTGCTGCAAGCAAAATTAAAAAATAGTGGTATTGGACTGTTCTTAAATTATTATATTAAATATTTAGTGCTTATTGTATTATTTGGTCTTTGTATCATGTACTTGTTAAATTCTACTTTCAATCCATTCATTTACTTTAGATTCTAAGGAGATATTGAAGATGAAAAGGTTCGGACAGATAATTCTCATAATTATGTTCTTGAGTATCATTTTTATTATTCCAATGCTTACAAAGCTTCAGAAGAACCAAGCTATATCACAATTCGAAAACAGAAAGCTTGCAGAAGCTCCTGTATTTACTGAGACCAGTTTGCTAAATGGAGAGTATTTCGGCAAATGGGAAACCTATTTGTCTGATCACATATATGGCAGAAACGCTTGGATCAAAAACTATATAACTATGAATATGCTGGTGCTTGGCAAAGAGAAATTGAATGATATAGTAATAGGTAAGAAAGGTTTTTTACTTCCTTTTCTCAATTATGATGATAAGTATTATTCAATTAACAAAGAGGAAAACCTAAGCAAAATGGCAGAACAGCTTAAGGAGCTTCAGGATAAGCTTGCTCAAAAGGGAGGAAGCTTCTATTTTGTGGGCGTGCCTAGCCAAGCGTCCTATCATAAAGAGGAGTATCCGAAACAGCTTCAGATTAGCAACAATCTGATGTATAAAACAGAACAACTGTTGTTCGATAAGTTAGATCAGCTAGATGTATCATATATTAATATGAATAATGTATTTCGCAATAAGCCTGAAATTGAATATTATTATAAGACAGACCATCATTATAACTTTGAAGGGGCCTATGCTACCTATTATGAGATCATCAAAACTGTTAAACAAAAGGTGGATCAAAGAGTCCAGCCTCCCCTAGAAAAAGCAGATTTGGATATAGTCACGTTGCCGAACCCCTTTGGGGGATCGCGCAATAGGCAGATTTACTATATGTTTCCAACGCAAGAAAAAATTAAAATCGCTTACCCCAAAAACAAAATACCCTATGAGAAATTTAACAATGGCAAACCTGATAACAAGCTATACTACCTAAGTGAGAACAAAGCAGCAATGATTAATTACGGAGTATACATGGGCGGGGATTGGGCTGAAACAGTCATAAAGACAAATAATGACATGCTGCCTAATTTGCTTGTGTTTGGAGACTCTTTTACCAATGCAATTGAGCCTCTGTTGTATAACCATTTCAACGAGACAAGAATTCTAGACTTAAGGTATTACGATAAAATGAGTTTATATGAATATATTGATAAATATAAACCGGATATAGTATTGATGCTTAGGGATGATTTAAATTATGGAAACCTTGAGGGAAACGGAAGCTTTAAGGGCAAAAATATAAAGAATTAATTCTATTTAATTTTGGGGGATCACAAATGAAAGTGGATATGAAGCTCTGGCATACCTATGCCATTTTTGCAGCTTGCATAGCTCTTATTGCAGCATGTGTGTTGCTGAACATTTCATTGATTTATGGCTTCGCTGCAGGGATTCTATTGTGTTGCGGCATATTTGCATATAAGGGTGTTAGGGTTATTGAATTATTGTCCATGATGAAAAAGGGTTTGGGAGAGTGCAAAATACTATATGCCTTGATTCTGCTTATTGGAGTTACCGTATCGATTTGGATAGCCTCAGGAGTAGTGCCTTCTATGATTTACTACGGCTTCGAATACCTGAAGGAAATGAATTTTGTATTAGCAGCTTTTTTAATAATATCCATTAGTTCCATTTTTATGGGAACCGCGGTTGGTACTGTCAGCACCATAGGTATTGCAATATTAGGCATAGGCAGAGGCTTAGGTATACCAACACCTATATTGCTGGGGGCTGTAGTATCTGGAGCCTTTGTTGCGGACAAACTTTCTCCTATATCAGGATTGATTAACTTGACTCTTTCTACAGTCAAAACAGATTACAAAACAGTCATAAAATCAATGCTAGTGACTTTTGTACCAGCAATGCTTATTAGTTCGGTAATTTATTATGCATTGGGAGTAAAATATAGTACAGGGCTGGATTTAACAAGGATTTTGGAACTGCAGAACAGCTTAAAAGAAGGTTTTTATATATCACCATGGCTGCTGCTGATGCCGCTGCTGATTGTAATCATGTCTTCTATGGGCGTTAGGATCATCTATTCAATTATTGCAGGACTATCTGGCGGAGCGATAATAACGGCTATACTTCAGCGTTTGAGCTTTGCTGAAATAGCAAGGGCTATCATGTTTGGCTATCGTGCCGCTACACCCTCACAGCAGTTAAATGAGCTATTGATAAGCGGTGGTGTAGTATCAATGATTGAGGTTGTTCTGATAGTAATGGGTGCTATAGCTTTAAGCAGTTTGCTTGAGGGTACAGGTCTTATTGAAAGAGTTATGAGCAGGATGATAGCTGAAACGAATAATAAGGGCAGTCTGATCATAAATACAGGTATTATCAGCAGCACCTTGACTGTGGTAACCTGCGATCAAACCATGGGAATCGTGCTTCCAGGCAGATTATTAAGGCACAAGTTTGATGAGTTAAAGCTGAATAGGGGGATTTTGGCGCGTACCATTTCTGATACAGGTACGATCATTGCACCCTTGATGCCATGGAATGTAAATGCGTTGATTATCACTGTAATAGTAGGTTCCTCCATAGCATATCAGCCATATGCTGTACTTTGCTATATCTCGCCAATCATCACCTTCATGGTGGGGCTGTATTATAAGTACAGGGAGAAACGGGTCAAGGGTAAGTACGCCGGGAATTATAGTTAAGGTGTTATAACAAGATTTATTGAAAGTTTTTTGCACTTGTTGCAAAAAACTACCCAAGGCGTTTCAACGAGGCAGGGGGATATATTTTTGCCTCGTTATATTCTTTGCTCTATAATTAGTGTTTATAATATATCAAATGTTGAGTTTATTTCAAGAATAAAATATGATAGGTATATGGGGTTAAAATAGAATATAAAACAGTTGCTTTAAGGGGGTTAAGCTGTGACAGAAAATCGCAAGGCTCTGTTGGCATACTTGGCGGTATGCTTTTTTTGGGGCTCTACCTATCTTGCTATCAGAATTGGGGTGCAGGATTCACCACCTTTGGTGTTTGCAGGCATTCGTTTTATAATTGCAGGTAGTCTGATGCTGGGCTATTGCAAGCTAAAGGGATACACGCTTCCAAGTGAACGAGCGGACATTGTTAATATGGCAATAGTAGGGCTTTTGATGCTTCTGGGAGGAAATGGACTGGTGGTTTATGCAGAACAGTGGGTAAGTTCAGGAATAGCTTCATTAATCATTGCTACTGTTCCGCTGTTTATGGCAGTCATTGAATTTTTCTTTCTACGAAATGTAAAGATGGATTTTAAGTCCATAAGCGGATTGCTACTAGGTTTTGGCGGGGTTGCTTATTTGATGATAGGAGATGCAGCAGCTGTTATAGATTTAAAGGGACTAGTTACGCTGATGCTTGCCAGTATTTTCTGGGCAGCCGGTTCTGTACATTCAAAAGGCATCAAATTTAAGGGGCATATATTTGCGAATATAGGGACTCAAATGTTGGCAGGTGGAATTGGACTTACAATTGCGTCTCTAGTAAAGGGTGAATTTGCAGAGCTGCATTTTACATTAAATTCCCTATTGGCAATATTGTATTTAATTGTTTTTGGATCCATTGTGGGCTATAGCTGCTATATATACATTTTGCAGAAATGGACGGCAGCTAAGGCAGGCACCTATGCCTATGTCAATCCAATTGTAGCAATCATGTTAGGTGCCCTGTTGCTTGGAGAGCCAATTACTCTACCTGTATTGATATCAATGGCCATCGTAATATTGGGCATCGTTTTGGTACAAAGTTCAAAATCGGAATATATTAAAATGAACAAGAAGGAGTAGGACATAACATACCTACTCTTATTTTTTATTGCCATTTGCAAAGCAAATCCAGGCAAAAGGCGAAGGCGCTCGATGCGCCGAGACTTTTATTCGGGGACATGGGCAATAAATTGACATATTTCCCATTTGTTATACAATATATACAGGAAGTTTTTTGTTTATGGGGTGATGATGTGGAAAGGACAGCAAGCTATACAATATTGATAGTGGATGACAATAGAAATAACCTTTTTTCTTTAAGAAGCTTAATAGAGGAGCATATTGATGCTCGTGTTTTAGAAACTGAATGCGGCGACAAGGCTCTCCAAGAGCTTCTTAAGAATGAGGTAGACTTGATAATATTGGATATACAGATGAAAGAAATGAATGGCTTTGAAATAGCTTCTCTCATAAAACAAAGAAAGAAAACCAGAGATATCCCTATTGTTTTTCTGACTGCCTCATACACCAATGAAGAGTTTAAGAGAAGGGGGTTTGAGATAGGGGCGGTGGATTATCTAACCAAGCCTATTGATGAATATCAGCTGATAAATAGAATAAATGTTTATCTACGGATAATAGAGAAGGAAAGAAATCTTAACCTAGAGCTAGAGAGTAAGGTAAAGGAGCAAACTGCAGAGCTTCGCAAGGCAAAGGAAGAAGCGGAAGCTGCCAACGATGCAAAAAGCATGTTTTTGGCCAATATATCTCATGAACTAAGAACCCCCTTGAATATCATCATGAGCATAAACCAGATGCTTAGGTTGTATTTAAAAAAAGATGAGTTGAACAGAGAACAAATAGAGAAGAAGGTAACGCTTCAAGTACAGAACTGTTACAGGCTTTTAAGGTTGGTAAACAATCTTATAGATATAACAAAAATTGATTCTGGTCATTTTGAGCTTATAAAAAGAAAAGGAAATATTGTTCAGGTGGTGGAGTCTATTACCATGAGTGTTGTAGAGTATATTGAAGACAAAGGCATAAGCTTAGTTTTCGATACAGATATAGAAGAAAAAACAATGTGGTTTGATCCGGATGCTATAGAGAGAATCGTATTAAATTTACTTTCAAATGCTATTAAATTTACTCCCATCGGAGGAGATATATTTGTTGAACTTCATAGTATGGAAGACGGAGTGCAAATATTTATAAAGGATTCAGGCATTGGAATCGATGCAGAAAAAATAAACCTTATATTTGAACGCTTCAAGCAGGTGGACGAGCTGTTGACCAGGCGTCATGAGGGCAGTGGTATAGGTCTTAGCTTAGTCAAGTCTTTGGTACAAATGCATGGGGGAAGTATAAAGGTGCAGAGCGAATACTTAAAAGGGACAGAGTTCATCATTGAGCTGCCGGAAAGCAGAGGAGCAGAAACAGAACCTTGTGCGGCAAACTCAGTTTATGATGATAAGCAAAGAGTAGTTGAGAAGATAAATATAGAGTTTTCTGATATATATTTTTAAACAGGCAAGAACAAGGGGGGGTATTAATGAAGCGCTTGACTATAAGAGGCAGACTTATAGCTGCCTTGCTAATTTTTACGACGATATTTACAAGCTTTGGGATATTTACAATTGTAAAGATTAGGGAATTGGAAAGTGTGACAACTAGCATATATGATGATCCTTTGAAGGTCTCTTCAGCGGCAATAGAAGCTAGGGTAAATATTATTAAAATGCAAGCACAGATAAAGGACATATTGCTTCTCACAGATCATAAGTTAATTCGAGAAAAAGATTTGCAGCGTATTATCTTGATGAACAGAATATATGAAAATCTTGATAATATTAGAGACCATTCTACATATGGAGAATCCCTGGATTTGGAAATTAAAACCAGAAAAAGCTTTATGAAATGGCACCAAAACCATGAGTTGATGCTGAATGAAATGCTCTACGGAAATATGGATAAAGCCAAGGAAATAAGTATATACAATATGGAGCTGATAGATCATATAGAAGTAAACCTCAGCAAAATTGACAGCAATGCAAAACTTAGAGCAGCAGAATTGGTACAACAAGCTAATCGTGTTCAAAAAGATTTGGAGATTATGCTAATTGTACTAAATATAGGATTGGTCGCATTTTTTACGATACTATTTACCTTTGTAATCAGGAGCATCGTTACGTCTATAAATAAACTGCAAAATATCATGAATGAAAGTGCAGTAACCGGTGTGTTGAGACCCGCGGAAATGGAAGGCGACAATGAAATTGCAGGGATTGCAAAACACTACAATGCATTAATACAAAAGCTACGAAATCAGTTTTGGTTAAAGGATGGCCAGAACTTGCTTAACCAGGAGATATCAGCGGCATCTGGCTTAAAGGATATGACGCAACGCTCCTTAAACTATATAGTTAAAAACCTAGGAGCTGGTAAAGGGGCCTTATACCTATATAATGAGAATAACAAGCTTCTGGAGCTTCATTCATCTTATGCATATACAGAAAAGGAGCTGAGGTTTGGAAGCTATGTTTTGGGGGAGGGAATAATAGGTCAAGTTGGATTGGATGGAACCCCTATTTATATGGAGAATATTAGAGATTATGAAGGCTATATTACTACAGGGGTAACCCTGGAAGCTGCTATCAGCATATATGCCTTTCCTTTGCTATTTGAGGATAAGCTGCATGGAGTAATTGAGCTGGCATCCTTCGAGGGTTTTGATGAATTGAAACGGGAGTTCTTGAGAGAAGCAGGAGTTATTATAGCAGCCAACATATATTCGGAGATTCAAAATCAGAAGGTTAAGAACCTATTAAAAATATCGGAAAAAGCGCAGATGGAAGCAAGATATAGTGCGAGCCAACTCCTTAGAACAAATCAAATACTAGAGGAGCAGCAGCTTCGTTTGCAGCAGCAAAGTGAGGAATTACAGCAAACTAATTCTGAGCTGGAGGAGCAGCAGCAGCTTTTACAGCAACAAAGTGAAGAGCTGCAGCAGACAAATATGCAATTGGAAGAGCAGCAAATGTTGATGGAGGAACAAGCAAAACTGCTTAACATAAAAAATCAGCAGATGGAATCCTCCGGTCTTGAGCTTTTGAGGCACTCAAGACAGTTGGAGGCAGCAAATAAATATAAGTCTCAATTCCTTGCAAATATGTCTCATGAACTTCGTACGCCTTTGAACTCAATCATACTGCTTTCAAGACTTCTTATGAAAAATGAAAACAAACAATTGAGCAAGCATGAACTTGTAAAGCTAGAGGTTATATATGGATCGGGGCAGGAACTTTTGAGACTGATAAACGATGTATTAGACTTATCAAAAATTGAAGCGGGCAAGATGGACGTCAACAATGAAGAGTTTCACACAAGAGATCTACTCAAGGAGCTTAAGCATATGTTTGATGGAGAGGCTCAAGAAAGAGAGATAAAGCTTCAATGCAAAGACTATGTAAATGATAAGGTTAATGGAGATTACAACAAAACCGCACAGATTGCTAGAAACTTAATTTCAAATGCCATCAAGTTTACAAGTGAAGGCAATGTGAGCATTGATATAAGGCCACATGAAAGCAATGACATAAAAATTATAATAACTGATACAGGAATAGGAATATCAAAAGAGAATATTAACAAAATATTTGAAGAATTTCAACAAGGAGACGGCTCTATCTCAAGAAAATACGGTGGAACAGGCTTGGGACTGTCTATCTCAAAGAAATTAGCGGAAGTAATAAATGGAGAAATACTTGTTGAGAGTGAAGAGGGCAAGGGCAGCAGCTTCTCTCTGCTATTAAGAAATGTGAAGAAATCTTCAGATACTAAGACAGATGAATTAATGCTTGTAAGTAAATCAACGGATGAAGCTGCTGCTGCAAACGATGCGAAAAAGGTGATATTGATTATAGAGGAGGATGTTGTTTTTGCGAACTATATCAAGGGGATTAATGATAGCATGGGCTTTTCAACTGTTATAGCAGCTACGGGTAGAGAGGGTCTTGATAGAGTAAGCAGCACTAGAATAGACGCGATATTATTGGACTTGGTATTGTCGGATATCAGTGGAATAGAGGTTCTGCGAGAAATCAGAAGTACACAAGAGTTAAGAAATATACCAGTACATATTGTATCGCCGAGGGATAGAAGCAATCTGCCTCAAAAAATGGGTGCTGTGGGTTGCAAGCAAAAGCCTTTAGGAAAAGAAGAAATTTCTGAAATTATATCAGGGATGGTAAATATAAAAACAAAATCGCCAAAAAGATTATTGATTGTTGAAGACAACGAGAAACAGCGGAATGCAATGAAAGAGCTATTGGAGGGTGTAGATACCATTGTAGAAACAGCAGATACGGAGGAGCTTGCCAAATCCCGAATTGAACAAAACGATTACCATGCGATCATACTTGATCTGGAATTAGCATCAGGCAATGGTGCAAATATATGCAAATTCATGGCAATGAAGGAATATGAGATACCTGTAATTGTTTATACCGGTAAGGATTTAACAGTAGAACAAGAAAAGGAAATAAAAAAATATGCTGACAGCATAATAATAAAAACTGCCAATTCTGATGATCGTTTATTGGATGAGGTAACCTTGTTTCTACACAAGATAAAGAAAAATAATCCTACGCCACACTATCTTATTTCCAAAACGAATAAACAGCATGCCTTAACTTTAGAAAACAAAAAAATTCTTATTGCAGATGATGATGCAAGAAACATATTTGTCTTAGCATCTGCATTGGAGGACTTTGGAGCAGAAATATTGGAGACTGAAAACGGGAAGGAAGCCTTAGAAATATTGGAACATCAGCAAGTAGACATGGTTCTTATGGATATAATGATGCCGGTAATGGATGGGTATCAAGCCATAAAAGCAATCAGAAACAATGAAAAATACAATAACATTCCTATTATAGCAATTACAGCTAAGTCATTGAAGGATGATAGAGACAAGTGCATAGCTGCTGGAGCAAATGACTATATATCTAAACCCGTGGACTACGATACATTGGTGAGATTAATAAAAGCATGGATAAGCAAATAGAAGAAAAGGATTTAAACATGAAAATAAATCTATATTATGACGCAGAAAATATTTGCCATTTAACTGTTATGGGAGAAATCGAGAGCCTTTGTGAGGAGAAATACTTTCTAGAGTTGATAGAAGAGGTTAAATCTAAGATTTTACATATCACCTTTCTGGATGCGAGTATCCTTGGAAACAGGATTATAGAATCCCTTTATCAGCTTCAACAAAAAGATAGCCTAAAGTTGTTTATACTAAAAGCATATTTGTTTTCATATTTGTATAGTTTGGGAATACAAAGTAAATTTATCACCAGTAAATCCTTAATAGAAAACAATACTGAGAAGCCTTACAATACGGAGAAAGAAGATGTAAAGCAGTTTTTGGAAGATATAAAAGAGCGTTATGGTTATGACTATACATTGTATCAAATCGAAAGCATTATCCGAAGAATACAAGCATGTATGCTGAAGGAAAATGTTAAAAGCTTTGGACAATTCCGACGAGCAATCTTACAAAACGAGCAATTGTTTGAGCAGCTGTTTTTACATTTTTCGGTGAATACAACAGAGTTTTTTAGAAATCCTGAGGTATTTTATGAAATAAGAAGTAAAATTGTGCCTTACTTAAGTACTTATCCTCATATAAAGATATGGTGTGCAGGTTGTTCAACAGGGCAGGAACCATATTCTTTAGCGATATTGTTAAATGAAACAGGACTCCTAAAAAAAACACAAATATATGCAACAGATATAAATCCCTACGTAATTGAGGAAGCCAAAAATGGCTTATATCCTTTAAAGAGCTTGGAAAAGAATATTAAGAACTATAGACAATCCGGAGCAAATGGCAGCTTTATGGATAGCTTTACAGTTAAGGGTGAGTATATGGAGATAAATGATAATCTAAAGGAAAAAATACTGTTTTTTCAACATAGTTTGGGTGGAAATGGTATATTAAATGAATTTCAGCTTATTATGTGTAGGAATGTCTTGATATATTTTACCCCATTGCTTCAGAGGATAGTGCTTAAAAATTTCGCGAACTCTTTGGATTGCAATGGCTTTCTGGTGCTGGGAAAAAGTGAGGGCATACTGCAAAATAATGGGCATGAATTTTTCAATGATTTTAATAAGTCTTATAAGTTATACAAGAAAATAGAAAAATAAGCAAAGGCTCTATGAGAACCTTTGCTTATTTTTCTAACTCAACAGACTAAAAAATTTCTACAGGCAGCTTTGAGATAAATGTGAAGATCCTTATACCCAATTGTGAAACATCCTGTGGAACATAAGGTTTATAAAAGAGCTGCTTACAAAATCTATTTGGTTATTATTAACATAAAGTATAAAGCAGATATTAACATAAAAAATCACTGAATATGTACTTTGTACCTTGTATTTCCTATTAAAAAATAATAAAAAAGTTTTATGTGAATATTCCATTAAATATATTTTAATGTTATGATGAACTTGATTACTATTTGGGGGGTGCTGTTGATGTTTTCATTTAAGAATAGAAATCAGGGTCTTATAAGTCCTAGGATGTCTATAATCGCCCAATTCATTTCCATGCTTTTAATTTCAATTGTTGTAGCTTTGTTGGTACAGCAAAACTGGATTAAAAACCTCAACCTATATCATACAGTTCTTGAATTAGCTGGTATTTTTATTGCGCTTGCAATCTTTATTTCAGTTTGGTTTACCTATGATAAATGCCAGGACGGCAGCTATATTCTAGGATTTGGATATCTAGCAGCAGCCATTTTTAGTGCCTTTCATGTCTATTATTATGTAAAGTTTGATCCAACAGCTATAACTTATTTAGATCTTTCTGCAAGGTTTTGGATTTTGGGTAGACTGGCAGAGTCGATAACGATTTTATTAGCAGTAAGCTTCTGTAGAATCTTTGTTTCAAAGTACTTAAATCTGTTGATTACCTTGGCAGTAGCTGTTGGGGTATCGTATTTTGTGGTAGTTTATAACAATATGTTGCCACTGCTAATGACAGCAGAAGGAGACACTCCCTCAAGGATATTTATTGGATATATGATTATTGTTATAAATGTCATCAGCTTGTGGGGTATGAGAGATAAATTGCATGACAAAGGTAAAATAACATATAGATATATATTTGTATCTCTTTTGTTGAGTATTAGTGCAGAAATTTGCCTTATATTATATAGCTTGATAAACAATTTTATAGGGTCTGTTGGGCAAATATTGAAGGTTATATCTTATTTTTATTTATTTAAGGGTATATATATCAGTACAATAATATTTCCTTATGATGAGCTGGCGCTAAAGAATAAAAATATGGAAGCAGTAAATGCAAAGTTAAGTAAAATGAGCAGTACAATGAAGGATATGCTAGATGCGTTGCCCATTGCTGTGCAGAAATATGACAGTAAAGGCAGGCTAAAATACACAAATAAGAAGTTCGAAGAGCTGCTTCAATGTGATAGAAAACAATTGGAGAACTTATCAGTGTTGGATGTAGCAAATATGTTTGCAATGGATATTTATGATGAGAATACACTAGAAGCACAGTTAAGCAAGTGTCGTACAACTAATGTCATTGAATCTTTTAGAACATTAAAGGGTGAAACGAAACAATTATCTGTAAAATCTCAGAGCATAAGAAATGGGACTTTGCTTATGTTTAGCGACGCAAAAAAAGAGCAGGAGCTTCAGAATCTTAATATACAGGCAGAAACAATATTGAACGCCATCAACAATGGCATAATGATGATTAATGAGAGCAGGAAGATTATACTATTTAATAAAGTTTTTGAAGATATCTATGAAATTGATAAGAAACAGATAATAGGTAGGGACATAGATTACTTAAACCAACAGACTAGCTTTGAAGCCAAGCAGCTGCCTGATAAAATGCTAAATGAGAGCATGTCAAGCCAAGCATTTGATGTTACAATCACATCCTTTAAGGGCAACAAAAAGGAGCTGAACTTCTGTGTATCTCCAATTAAAAATTTAGTGGGAGATATTATTGGAGAAATTACCATAGGGACTGATGAAACAGAAAATAAAAAAGAACAAAAAAGGATCATGCAACAAGAAAAACTGGCACTACTAGGGCAAATGGGTGCTGGAATAGTTCATGAAACAAGGAATTTTCTTACAACTATAAAAGGAAGATGTCAGCTTATTGATATGCATACGACAGATGAAGTTATCAAGAAACACTCAAGTAAAATAAATAGTGATGTAGAAGAGGTCAATAGAATAATGAGTGAGTTCCTATTTTTATCTAAGCCAAGGGAAATTGATCTCGTAGAGGTTTCTATACATGATGTTTTTGAGTCCATCAAAGGTATGGTGGAGGCTTCATCCTTGATAAGAGGAGTAAAGTTTGAGCTTATACTGTGTGATGATGATAGATATCTGTTGTGCGATGAGTCACAATTAAAACAAGTGATGCTCAATATTTGCAAGAATGGTATTGATGCCATGACGAACCAGCCAAATGCTAAGCTAGTAGTAGAAACATACATAAATGAAAAAAATAATGAAGTAAATATAAGTATAAAGGATAATGGTAGGGGCATTGAGAAGGAAGAGCTAAATAAGATAGGGACACCCTTCTTTACTACTAAGAGAACAGGAACAGGACTAGGCTTAAGTGTATGCTATAAAATAATCAGAGACCACGGGGGTAGAATAGATGTGCAAAGTGAGTTGGGAAAGGGCACTTCTTTTACCATTATATTGCCCTGCATTGAATATGAAGAGCAAGAGGAAATCATATAGCATGCAGTTTTTGGGATGGATGCAGAGAAGTATATCATAAAGCGAATATAACGAGGCTGAGGAAAATTCCTTGGCATTTTTTTTGTAAATCATTACTTTACAATCAGGGGTTGTTTATTTATCATAAAGATATGGTAAATTATTCTTAAATATGTATATATTAGTAAGGTTGGCGTTGTAAAGCTTTGGTATAAATTGTGTAAGACTATAAATTAGCTTTGGGGGAATTAGCATGAAAGCAGTTGAACAGGTATACCAGGCTCTGCTTAAGCTAGAGCAGAAAATGAATAAAGGAGTCTCTGCCAATGAAATAAGCCAAGCAATAAACACAGATAGGGCTAATGTCAGCAGATATCTAAATCGCCTTTTTGATGAGAAGAGAGTGGAACGGTTAGAGGGAAGACCTGTATTGTTTTGCAGCAAAAAGCATAATCATCAAGCTATGCTTGTATTTGATGGCGAAAGCAGTCTTGATAAAGTAGCAGCGATACAATCCAGCCTCCAAGCACCTATCCAGCAAGCAAAGGCAGCTATAATTTATCCTCCAAAAGGTCTGCACACTTTGTTATTGGGTGAGACTGGCGTAGGGAAGTCAATGTTCGCAGAATTGATGTATCAATTTGCAAAGGAGTCACTTACTGTTAAGGAGAACGCTCCGTTCATTCGTTTTAATTGTGCAGACTATGCAGAAAATCCTCAATTGCTTGTTTCACAGATATTCGGAGTAAAAAAAGGTGCCTATACAGGAGCGGATAGAGATCGGGAAGGATTGATTGGGAAGGCTGACGGTGGATTCTTGTTTCTTGATGAGGTTCATAGGCTTTCGCCGCAAGGTCAGGAGATGCTTTTTACCTTTATTGATAAGGGAATATTTCGCCCTTTGGGTGAAACGGAAGAATCATATAGCTCAGAGGTCAGAATCATAGCAGCAACTACAGAACAACCACAATCATATCTATTAAATACCTTTACTCGCAGAATCCCTATGATAATAGAGCTTCCTTCCTTAAAAAATAAGGATTTGACAGAACGATATCACCTTATAGAGCTTTTTATTAAGCAAGAGTCAAAGCGTATAGGCAAGAGTATAAATGCGGAAAAAAACGCGGTAATCTCTTTTCTATTATATGATTGTCCCAACAATATAGGGCAGCTGAAAAGCGATATACAGCTAACTTGTGCCAAGTCCTTTATAAACTATAAAGCAAAAAATGAAGACTCAATATTGATCACTTCTACAGATTTGCCTCAACATGTGCGCAAGGGCATGTTGATGATACATGAGCACCGAAACGATATTGAGTTTCTACTTAAAAGTAAAAGTCCAACAATTAAGTTTAGTGACCAACATGCAGAGAACTATGACACAATCACTGAATCAAAGATCAATGAGGATTTCTATGATATTATAGAACACAAGCTGGAAACGCTAAAAAGCAGTGGTATGAAAAGTGAAGAAATAAGCTATGCCATTAATATGGGTATAGAAGCGCATTTCAAGAAATACTTGGGAGATATACCTGTTGTAATGCAAAGCAAGGATCTTAGAAACATAGTAGATCAAGAGATCCTGACAGTAGCAGAGAAAGTGTTGAAATTTGCAGAACAGAGCTTGGGAAGAGTATATGAAGAGAAAATACATATTGGCTTGGCTCTGCATTTACATGGTTTTGTAGAAAGAATAAAAAAGGGAGTAAAGATATATCATCCCAAGCTCAATATGATCAGAGTAGAATATCCGCAGGAATTTATGGCAGCCATGGAAGCCGCCAAAATACTTGATAGCAGCTTTGATATACATACACCTTTGGATGAGATCGGATATATTGCCCTGTTCTTGTTTTCCAAGCCTTATGAGGTCTACAAACAAGAAAAAAGCATCGTAGGCGTGCTTGTGATGATGCATGGAAATTCAACAGCCGACAGCATGGTACAGTTATGTAATGCGATGATAGGAGTAAATCATGCCGTCGCTTTAGATATGCCCTTAGATATGAATCCAATGATTATGTATGAATATGCCAAGGAAAAGGTAAGACAGATGGACATGGGAAGAGGGGTAATGCTGCTAGTGGATATGGGTTCTTTGACAAGCTTTGGGCAAATGCTGCAGGAGGAAACCGGAATAATAGTAAAAACAATAGATATGACAAGCACTGCCGTTGTTATTGATGTGTGCAGGAAGGCTGTGTTAGGCAGAGATATACATTATATTTATGATAGTATAAAGCCTGCTAAAGCTTATCATTATGCAGAAAACACCCAGGAGAATAGCTATAAAAATAACATTATAATAACAGCCTGCTTTACGGGAGAAGGAGCATCTGAAAGACTAAAGTGTATTATTGAAGAGAGCTTAAAAACTGAAGCCATCAAAATAATACCTTTAAACATCATGAATAAAAAGGAATTTTTAGCCAAGATAGAGCAATGCAGAGAAGGGAATAAAATACTAGCAATAGTCAGCACTATAGACATTGATATGGAGGGTGTACCCTTTGTGTCGGCAGCAGAGATATTGACAGGAAATGGTCTTTGCAGAATAAGGGAGATCATTGATATCGAGAAAAATTATCTTAAGATCGCAAATTCCTTGAAAAGTCATATAAGGATAGACAGCGAAGCTTTGGTAGAATGCCTTAGAGATACTTTGGCAGCATTTGAGAGCAGATTGGGTCTATATATAAAGGAAGAGGTCAAAATTGGTATTCTGCTGCACATGTGCTTCCTTCTTGACAAGTTAAAGAGCGGAGGTAAAGAGATCTTGTTTGAAGGGTTGCAGGATTTTAGGGAACTGTATACCAAAGAGCTTGCAATAGTAAGAGGCTGCATCAAGAGTATTGAATCAAAATATAAGGTGCAGATTGGAGAGCATGAGGAAGCATATATATGCAAGATGCTGCTGTCTAATGGAGATATGCTGCAAGAAATTGTTAAAAATAATAAGACTGTGTAGAGTGTGTAAAGTGTGTAAGGGAGTGTGCAAAGGAATTGCACACTCCCTTTTGTTTCTGTTATTGATAAGTTTTAAAAATAGATCCGTGAAATAGCATGAATGCAGCAATAGGGGCTGATTCATAAATATAAATTCCAGCTGTGCAATTTGGCATTATATTTGCTGTACTGTAGTATGTAAAACATTTGAGAGGTGTGGATACTTATATGGAAAAATTAAATGTTATAGTGGAAAGCAAATGTGGACTGCATGCTAGACCGGCCAGCCTGGTTGTAAGTACCGCAAACAAATTTTCTTCAAATATAACCCTTAAGAAGCAGGGCAGAGCTGCCAATGCAAAAAGTATTTTGGGGGTATTGAGTATTGCTGCTGTAAATGGGGATGAGCTTGAGGTAATTGTAGAGGGGCAGGACGAAGCGGAGGCTGTCAGCGCCTTCAAGGACCTTTTTGGTAATCAACTATTAAATGAGTAGCTTGATGAGGCTTATTTAAATTATGGGGGTGAGATGGGATTATTGCATTTTTAAGCATTAATTGTAAGAAGGAGCGTGTTCACCTTGAAAAAAATAGTGTTGGTTTGTTCGGCAGGGATGTCCACTAGCTTATTGGTTACAAAGATGAAGGATGCTGCCAAAAGTCAGGGCATCGAAACGGAGATAACAGCTGTTCCAGAGGTAGAGGCAAAGAACAATACAAGTGGCACAGATGTGGTGTTGTTGGCGCCTCAGGTAAGATACCTTTTGAATAGGATGAAGAAGGATTTGGAGCCTCAGGGGATACCTGTTGCAGTCATCGAGAGTATTAACTACGGCATGATGAACGGTGAGGCAGTAATAAAGCAAGCCATGGAATTAATGAAAAATAAATAACTACTAAAATTAAAGGGGGATTAGTATGAGAAGGTTTATGGAATTCATGGAAAGGCATTTTGTTCCAATCGCAGCCAGAATAGGAGGTCAAAGACACCTGGTAGCAATACGAGACGGTTTTGTAAGTATTATGCCCTTGATTCTGGCAGGCTCTTTTGCAGTATTGCTTAACAACACATTATTTGTTTGGCTGCCTGCATTGAACTTCTTATCAGGTATTAACGGAAATGTATGGTGGGGAACCTTCGCAATCATGACATTATTGGTAGTTTTTTCAACAAGTTACCATCTCGCAAAGGGCTACAATGTTGACGCATTGGCAGCAGGCTTAATTTCAGTAGGAGCGTTTTTGGTAGTTACCCCTCAAGCCCATGGTGATGCAGGTTGGGGCTATATCCATTGGGGATATTTAAATGCCACCGGGCTTTTTACAGGAATTATTGTTGCACTTATTGCCACAGAAATTTTCGTTAAACTCATTAAGAAAAATATTATTATCAAAATGCCGGACAATGTGCCTCCTGCAGTAGGAAAAGCTTTTGCAGCTGTAATACCGGGTGTTGTAACATTATTTACCTTTGGGTTATTGACATTTATCATAACAAAGCTTAATGCAAACAGCTTGTATGACTTGATTTATAATGCAATACAAAAACCTCTGCAAGGCTTTAGTCAGGGTGTAGGTTCCGCTATCGTACTTGCTATGCTGATTAATTTGTTCTGGTTCTTCGGACTGCATGGGGCAAATATAATGGATCCGATCATGAACTCCTTATATCTGCCAGCTCTTGAAGCAAATGCTGGAGCGATACAGCAGGGGCTTCAAGCGCCAAATGCTATCACAAGAGTATTCTTTGATACCTATGTTCATCTAGGAGGATCTGGTGCGACTCTTGCCTTGATACTAGCTATATATCTGGTGAGTAAAAAAAGAAGAGAGTACAAAGAAGTGGCAAAGCTTTCTACCCCGTTGGGCCTGTTCCAAATCAACGAATCAATGATGTTTGGAATTCCGATAGTTCTTAACCCATTGATGTTCATACCGTTTATTATCATACCGGGTGTATTGACCTTTACAGCTTGGTTAGCAACAGTTTCGGGATTGATCCCTCCAACTTATGTAGCAATTCCGTGGATCACTCCTGTTGGTATAGGAGCCTTCCTTGCAACAGGTGGAAGCTTCATGGCAGGATTGGTAGCCCTTGCAAACTTTGCACTGGCTACAGTAATATATCTACCCTTTGTCATGTTATCAGAGCGTATCAGTACGGAAAAAAATGAAGAAGTGAAAAGTGATAATAAGTTAAGTGCATAAATGTAATGTAGGGGCAGCTGCCTATTAGGCTGCTGATAGAGAGCATTAAAAATAAAAGCATTGTATACAGCGCAAAATATGCAGCTTGGTTGTACTTGGCTGCTTGTGAGACTAAAAAGTCCTACCTGATTCAAAGAGGCATCCTTGCCTCTGAATCAGCGTCTGGCATCGTGCCAGCCTTACGAACTTTATAGCCTCCCTTCACAGAGTACAACACAAACTGCATAACAATGCGCCTTAATACAAAATTTTTATTTTTCTTCAAATGTGTCATCAATCTGAAGAGCATCTGACCCCATATCCTTTAAACGTTAAATTTAAGTGAGGATGTTCTATGAATAATAGATTAAAAATAGTTGTTATAGGCGGCGGAAGCAGCTATACACCGGAGCTGGTGGAGGGTTTGATCAAAAGATTCCATGAGCTTCCTATAGCTGAATTGCATCTGGTTGATATTGAAGACGGCAAGCACAAGCTTGATATAATATATGACTTGACACAAAGGATGATTGCAAAGGCAGGTCTCTGCATTGAGGTTCGCAAAACTGTGAATCGACGTGAAGCCTTAAGTGATGCAGACTTTGTAGTAACACAAATAAGGGTGGGGGGGCTTAAGTGCAGAGCGAATGATGAGAAGTTGCCTCTTAAGCATAATCTGATTGGTCAAGAGACCAATGGTGCAGGAGGCTTTGCTAAGGCTCTGCGTACAATTCCTGCAATATTGGACATATGCAAGGACATAGAGGAACTTGCGCCAAATGCGTGGCTTATTAATTTTACAAACCCTGCCGGCATTATCACAGAGGCAGTTACTCGTTATAGTAAAGTGAAGGTTATAGGTCTTTGCAATGTACCTCTTGGCATGATAAACAATGTGGCGCAAATATTAGAGGTTGCAAGCAGCAGGATAAATATAGACTTTGTGGGTCTGAATCATATGGTTTTTGGAAAGGATATATATCTGGATGGAAATAAAATAACAGACCTTGTATTAAAAAGAGTATGTGATGGAGCTTATATGTCCATGAACAATATACCAGATCTGAATTGGAGTGTGGACTTTATCAAGGCACTCAGGCTATTGCCCTGTCCTTATCACAGATATTATTTTATGACAGATAAAATGCTGGATGAAGAAAGAAAAGCCATAGAGGATGGAAGCGGGGTAAGGGCTGAGCAGGTACAGAAAATAGAGCATGAGTTATTTGAGTTATACAAGGAACCCATGCTTGATGTAAAGCCTGCTGTATTGGAAAAAAGAGGCGGAGCATACTACTCTGAAGCTGCAGTTTCTTTGATAAGCTCTATACATAATGACAAAAAAGCGATCCATGCCGTAAATGTTCGTAATAACAGTGCCATTGCCAATTTGCCTGAAGATGTAATTGTAGAAGTAAATGCAGTAATAGGAAGAAACGGTGCAATACCAATAACAACAGGGCAGCTGCCTATTCACATAAATGGATTGATTCAAAGCATAAAGTCCTTTGAGCTGCTAACAGTCGAGGCAGCAGTATTGGGCGATTATTACAAGGCCTTGATGGCTTTGACTATAAATCCCTTGATTGGAGCTATAGACATAGCAAAAAAGGTGTTAGATGAAATTTTACAGCAAAACATCAGCTATTTGCCTCAATTTAAAAAAGAGCTTCGGGAAAAGGAGTAAAAAATATGGATTATGAAATGAAAATATTTACAATTATTGCACACAGCGGAGAAGCTAAAAGCTCATGTATGGAAGCTATTAGCCATGCAAAACAGGGTGAATTTGAAAAGGCGGAAAAATGCATTGCAGAAGCCAACAGCAAGCTGAGATTAGCCCACGAAAGCCAAACAGCACTTATTCAGTCAGAGGCTCAGGGCAAAGAAACAAAATTGACCTTGCTTATGATACATGCTCAGGATCATTTTATGAATACTATGACAGTAAGAGATTTGGCAGGAGAGTTCATAGAAATGTACAAGTCTATCAGAAATAATACTGGCAATTATCCACAATATGAGGTAAATAAATGAAGAAGCTGGGAATATCGATATATCCTGAAAGAGCTGCATCGTCTGTTTGGATGGAATATCTTAACTTGGCAGCGAAATATGGTTACACCAGAGTATTTACCTGTTTGATATCCGTAGAAGGCGATAAGGACAAGGTGATAAAGGATTTCATAGACATAACTTCCCATGCAAAAAAGCTTGGTATGGAGATTATAGCTGATGTAAGTCCTGCAGTATTCAAAGAACTGGGTATCAGCTATCATGATCTCAGTTTTTTTCAAAGCCTTCAGCTAACAGGACTGAGGCTGGATGAGGGATTTGGCGGAATGGAAGAAAGCATCATGACGCTAAACCCCTATGGTTTAAAGATTGAAATAAACATGAGCAGTGGTACTAAATATTTGGATAATATTATATCCTTCAAGCCTAACAAGGATAATCTTATAAGCTGCCACAATTTCTATCCCCATCGCTACACAGGGCTTTCTAGAGAGCACTTCCTGAAATGCTCTAGGCAATTCAAGGAACAAGGGATTAAGACGGCTGCTTTTGTGTCTTCAAAGACTGGGGAGCTTGGACCTTGGCCAGTTCAGGAGGGTTTATGCACCTTGGAAGAGCATAGATATCTGGCTATAGGGGTTCAAACTAAAGATTTGTTTAACACAGAGCTTATTGATGATGTTATAATTGCCAACGCCTTTGCTTCGGAGGAAGAATTGAAATGCTTGAGTAAGCTGGACAGGAATATTTTGACTTTAAATATTGAATTAGAGAGCAATATTCCAAATATATATAGTAAAATTGTATTAGAAGAGCTTCATTTCAACAGAGGAGATGTATCAGAATATATGATACGATCAACCCAAAGCAGGGTGAAGTATAAAGGCAGTGATTTTCCACTGTTTAATCCCGCTGCAATCAAAAGAGGAGATGTACTTATCGAAAGCTCCTTGTATGACAGATATGCAGGAGAAATGCAAATTGCCCTGAGGGATATGGAGAACAGTGGTAAAACCAATATTGTAGGAAGAATTGTGCAGGAAGAAGTTTTTCTTCTGGATAAGGTACGGCCTTGGCAAAAGTTTAAGCTAAAAGTATAAACAGGACGTGATGCTGAATATGAAAGCAATAGTAAATGGTAAGATTATTTTAAAGGATGAAATAATAGAAAACAAAGTATTGCTGTATGACAGCAAAATTATTGCAATACAAGATGATCTGGAGCATATGCAGGGGGTAGAATTAATAGATGCTGATAGCTGCTATGTTTCACCGGGATTTACCGATATCCACACTCATGGAGCCTTTGGCTGTGATGCCATGGATGAGGATGTTAATGCTTTAAGCACGATCAGCAAAGGTTTGTGTCAATATGGTGTAACCAGCTTTTTACCTACTACCATGTCAGCAGATAAGAAAAACCTACAAAGAGCATTGGATAATATTCGCAAAGCTGCAAGTTGGGAACCAAAAGGTGCAAAGGTTCTGGGGGCTCACATGGAGGGTCCTTTTATCAATCCCCTTCGCAAGGGCGCTCATGCGGAAAAGTTTATTATTAAGGCTGAATATGAATTGATTAAGGACTATTTAGACATTATAAAGCTAATAACCATAGCCCCTGAAATAGAGGGCAATATGGATTTTATAAATGATATGCACCGGCATAGTCATATCAGTTTTTCCATAGGTCATTCCAATGCTACTTATGAGGAAGCGTTGACTGCTATTGAGTCAGGCATCAAAAGCGCTACGCACTTATTTAATGCAATGGCTGGTATGAATCATCGCGAGCCGGGAGTCGTAGGTGCTGTACTAAACAGCGATATCTACTGTGAACTTATAGCAGATAAAATACATGTGCATCCTGTCATGTTCAAGCTGTTGATGAAGGTTAAAGGCAGTGACAGAATAATACTCATTACAGATGCCATGAGAGCTACCTGCATGAAGCAGGGTGTTTATGACCTGGGAGGCCAGCAGGTTACTGTAAAGCAAGGTTCAGCCAGGCTGGCAGATGGAACTCTTGCAGGCAGTGTGCTGCGTTTGGATGAAGCGATTAGAAATATAATAGAAAACACGGAGCTGTCATTGCCTGAAGCAATAGCAACAGTTACAATAAATCCAGCAAAGCTAATTGGATTGTATGATGAAATTGGAAGTCTCGAAGCAGGTAAAAGTGCAGATATCACTATTTTTGATGAAAAAATTAATATAAAAACCACTATAATTAATGGAAAGCAAATGTAGGGGCTGGTCTTTGTGCCAGCCAGTAACTTTATCCGGAGGTACAGTATGCGCATTATAACCGTAAAAGATTATGAGGAACTGAGTAAAAAAGCAGCCAACATATTGGCAAGCCAGATTACTTTGAAGCCAAACAGCGTTTTGGGTTTAGCCACGGGCTCGACTCCTGTAGGAGCCTATAGAGAGTTGGTCCGTATTTACAAAGAAGGAGACATAAATTTTTCTGAAGTAGTAACCTTTAATCTCGATGAGTATTATGGTTTGGACAAAGAGAATCTACAGAGTTACTATTACTTCATGCGCGATAATATATTCAAATTTGTTAACATAAATATAAACAATATTCATATACCCGATGGTAGGGCAAAAAATATCGAGCAAGAATGTATAGGATATGAGGATAAGATAAAACAAGCAGGAGGCATCGATTTGCAGCTGTTGGGAATAGGAAGAAACGGTCATATAGGCTTTAATGAGCCGGATGTGAAGTTTGAGGCTCAGACGCATTTGGTAACCTTGGATGAGGATACCATAGAAGCAAATTCACGTTTTTTTGCCTCTATGGAGGAGGTACCGGACCAAGCCATAAGCATGGGGATAAAGACCATCATGCATTCAAGAAAGATACTTCTTCTTGCCAGTGGGGAAGAAAAGGCAGAAACGATCAATAATATGATCAATGGCAAAATCACACCGGAGTTGCCGGCGTCAGTACTGCAGCTGCATCCTGACGTAATCGTGCTGCTCGATGAAAAGGCAGCCAGCAAATTATAATTATGAGTTGTTCCGATATGTAACGTTGTTCCGTTGTGGAACATGTGATATTGCACAATCGTGTTCCATGATGGAACGTTTTGTAATTAAATATATAACAAAATAAAGTTCATTTCATTAAAACGTTGTTTTATCATGCTTCTACGTATAAATGACGCCTCATAAATAGTTGGCACAGAAATTGCAATATAAAATTGTAGAAAGATTTAGACAAAATCATTTGGGAGGTAATGTAATGAACAAATTTATAAGAGTGGACATGACAACATTGAACGTTACTACTGATGAAGTACCTGTTAAATATGTAGGACTGGGAGGGCGTGCACTTACTTCCAACTTTGTTGCTGACGAAGTCAAGCCTACTTGCCATGCTTTAGGCAAAAACAACAAAATAATTTTTGCCCCTGGTTTACTTAGTGGCACTACAGCTCCTAATTCAGGACGTATTTCAGTCGGAGCCAAGAGCCCGCTGACCGGTACAATCAAAGAAAGCAACTCTGGTGGTTCTTTTTCACAAAAGATGGCTAAACTGGGCATTAAAGCTTTAGTTATTGAAGGAATGCCAGCCGGTGATAAGTTCTATATTGTTAAAATTGATATAAACGGTGTAACGATTGAAGAAGCCCCAGCTGAGATTCTTGGAGGCTGTGGAAACTACAAGGCTATTGAAGTGTTAAGCGCAAAATACGGCCAAAAAGTCGGTATCGCGCTAGCTGGCCCTGCAGGTGAAAATCGTCTGCCTTCTGCTAATATTTCTTTCAAAGATCCAGACGGTAATATCCGTAGTGCCGGTCGCGGTGGTTTAGGTGCAGTATTGGGTTCCAAGAAGGTAAAAGCCCTCGTTATTGACGAAACAGGAGCCGGTGCTGTTCCTATTGCAGATCCTGAAAAATTTAAAGCAGCCGCTAAAGTATTCGCTAAAGCACTTCTGGATCACCCGGTCTCGGGTCAAGGATTGGCAGCGTATGGTACTGATGTATTGGTTAATATCTTGAATGAAGCTGGCGGTCTACCAGCCAATAACTTCACAGCCGGTCGTATAGAGCATAATGACTGTATCTCCGGTGAAACTTTGAATGCCACCATTACAGAACGTGGTGGTGATGGTAAAGTATCTCATGGATGCCATCCCGGTTGTGTCATCAGATGTTCGCAGTGGTATCCTGACAAGCAAGGAAAATACATCACTAGTGGTTTTGAGTATGAGACTATCTGGGGCCTTGGAGCTGATGCAGGTATCAAGGATTTAGATGACATTGCATACATCGACCGTGCAATGGACGACTTAGGTATAGATAGTATAGAAACTGCTGTTGCTATCGCTACTGCAATGGAAGGCGGCCTGCTGCCTTGGGGTGACGGTAAAGCCGTGTTGGAGGCGGTTAATCAAATTTACGAGCCTACGCCATTAGGACGAATTCTTGCTAGTGGTACATCTGTTGTAGGTAAGGTTTGTGGTCTGTTCAGAGTTCCAGTAGTAAAAGATCAAGGTATCCCTGCTTACGACCCGCGCCCAGTCAAGGGTATCGGACTGACTTATGCTACTACCCCAATGGGCGCTGACCATACTGCAGGATACTGTATCTCCGGTAACATATTAAAGGTAGGCGCTAATATAGATCCACTTAAGAAAGACGGCCAAATCGAATATGCCCGTGCTATGCAAATCGGAACAGCTGCTGTTGACAGTACCGGTATGTGTCTATTCGTTTACTTCGGCATAGCTGACAATCCTGGTGGATACCAAGCTCTGATCGACATGATCAATGCACAATACGGTATAGCTTTGACTGCTGTCGATGTTGACAAACTGGGTGAATCCGTTCTTAAGGTTGAGCGTGCTTTCAACAAAGCAGCCGGTTTCACTAACGCACACGATCGTCTGCCTGAATTCTTCGAATATGAGCCATGTCCTCCGCACAATGTGGTTTGGGACTTTACTCCTGAAGAAATCGACGAAGTTTACAATTTTTAATTAGATCTCCGCTTTTAGCCATCTTGGCTTCGTGGAGTACAATATCCTCATAAAATAGCCGGACCTAGGTCCGGCTCCAAATTTTTCAGTACTATCGGAGAAGTGTAGAGAATCGTTTTTACAAGGTAGGTTAGAATATTCAGAGGGGGTAAATTTGTATGTCGGAACAAAGCAGAAAAACGATTGAGGTCAGAGGCTTTCTTCATTTGGATGCTGTTTTTCGAAAAAAAGGCACCATCCCTTTAATCATGGGGCTTGAGGACCCAATTACAGGTATTGAACTGGCAGCGAAACTGGAGATTACTTTGGATGAAATTGAAGTCATTTTTGTAAACGGTTTTGTCCAGGAATTAGATTATATGATTTATCCGGGCGATCGGATAGCTTTTCTACCGCCAGGCTGTCCCGGACCATATCGGATAGCTTTGGGATTTTATGGAAAAAACAAGAGTAACGAATCAAACTTTAAAATAAAGAAAAAGGAGTAGTTGTTCCTTAGCATCTAGGAGGATATAAGATGAAAAAAGAGCTTAAGACCTTGGGAACTGAGCTTTTTGTAGTGGGTGAAAGGGTTCGGATTTCCAAGGATGGTTATATGAAGCTGCCTATACCCATGGAAGAGGAACAAGAAGCAATATTTATTTCCACAGAGGGTGGTTACCGGTTAATCCCGCTGCTGCCGGATGCAAAAAGGATATATATCGAAGTCACCACAGAATGTAATTTTGCATGTATAACCTGTATTCGCAGTTCCTGGCATGATAGACTGCTGCACATGGAGTGGGAGACTTTTGAAAAGATACTGGAAAGTCTTAAAGAACTGCCGGAACTGGAGTCGGTACATTTTGGTGGTTTCGGTGAGCCCATGATGCATCCAAGGATTTTTGATATGCTGCGGGCAGTGAAGAAACTTGGACTCAAGGCAGAAATGATTACCAATGGTTCGTATTTAAATAAGGAAAATATTCAAAAATTGATTGATCTGGAATTGGATGTTCTCTTTACTTCCTTGGACAGTCCTGAGGAAGAGGAATATAATGAAATACGTCAAGGCGCCAATTTTCAAAGCGTTTCTCAAAGTATTGCAAATTTGCAGGCTATGAAACAGGAACGAAAGACCAGAAAGCCGGAACTAGGGATTGAGTTTGTAGCCATGAAAAAGAATTATGCCAGACTGCCGAAGCTGATCCAAATGGCTTATGATCTCAAAGCCAGTCAGATCATCATAAGCAATCTGCTGCCTTACCACGAATCCATGAAGGATGAAATTGTTTATGATATAGATGATACAGGTTGCATGTTTGGAAAAGATTCTTTGAAGACCACTGTTTGGGCTCAGATGTCCAATATGAAGTTAAGGACGGAACGCAGCTGTAAGTTTGCGAAGGATAAATCCTTATGCATCAACTACCAGGGTAACGTCAGTCCCTGCTATGCCTTGATGCATTCCTACGAGTGCTATATCTATGGAAGAAAAAAGCAAATGTACCCCTGCTATATGGGCAATGTCAATGAAAAGAAACTTCAGGAGATTTGGATGGATCCTGGGTATGTCAACTTCAGGCGGGCTGTCAATGAAAACCTTTTCCCTTCCTGTACGGACTGCAAATCCAGGGATGGATGCAGCTATACCGATAGCAATGAAATGGATTGCTGGGGCAACAGTCCCTCCTGTGGAGAGTGTCTCTGGGCTAGAAGGATAATCGCTTGCCCATAGGCAATATTATTAAGTGAATCCAACCATATAATGATAAGAGGTGATTAGGTGCAGATAAAAGTAAAGCTCTTTGCGACACTTAGAGAAAATCGTGAGAAAGAGATGATGATGGATCTAGTACAGGGAGCGACTCCGAAGGATATCATTGAACGCCTAAATATTCGGGCAGAGGAAGCAGCAATAATAATGATCAACGGAAGAGGTGCGAATTCTGATCAGGTTTTGGAGGATAATGATACGGTGTCTATTTTCCCGCCTGTAGGAGGCGGCTAAACAAGTTTGAAATCTTAAACAGATAGAGGTTTGAGTAGAAATACGAAATTCCCGCTATCTGTTTTTTTATGGCAAAACAGTAAGCTTTCCGAAAAAGTATATAGCATAACTAATTATACATCTCGCATGAATATTATGCATATTGTGACCATACTAAAATACCAGAAATGGTCAAATCATGCTTTTGTTTTACCGTGATTTTGGTAATACAATTTTTTACTTTTTAATGCACAACACTAATATTAAGCAACATCTGTGCCAAATCATAAAAAATTAGGGGGTTTTATAATCGTTGAGTTACTGAGTTACATCAGAAGCATAAAAGCAATCGGTCCTGCCAAATCAAGAACGCTCTATTTTGGAGCAATTAAGTCTCATTACAGTTATTCTATTTCGGAACGACGTTCTGTATCGTGACAATGGATATCGTATTTTTCAAGTTTTCGATAAAGTGTATTTCTACCAACTCCTAAAATTTTAGCTGCAGCTGTAACATTGCCATGAGATTCATTTAAAACGGTGATAATATGCTGTTTTTCCACTTGCTCCAAGCTCAAATTAATGCTTTGCTTATTAGTGTGATTTAAATTAACTTTTTTGCCAAGGAAGTTTGGTTGAACAGATTCTGTGTTGACAATTAATTCGATAACATTTTCCAATTCTCTGATATTGCCCTGCCATTCATGTTTTTTCAGAAAGTCCAAGTATTCCGGTGATATAGCTACTCTTCTTTTGTTCAACCTTTTGGAGGTTTTTTCCATGTAGTAGTCAAAAAGCAAAGGTATATCATCTGCCCGTTCTCTTAGTGGTGGTAGATATATAGGAAGTACATTTAATCTATAGTAAAGATCTTTCCTGAAATTACCTGCTGCTACTTCTTTCTTTAAATTCTTGTTGGTAGCGGCAATAATTCTGACGTTGACAGGGATCTGTCTGTGACTTCCTATTCTGGTTATTACACCTTCCTCGATTACTCTAAGAAGCTTGATTTGCATATCTATTGGCATTTCTCCGATTTCATCCAAGAAAATTGTACCTTCATCGGCAAGTTCAAATTTGCCTGCATTGCCGCCTCGTTTTGCACCGGTAAAGGCGCCTTCCTCGTAGCCAAATAGTTCAGACTCAATGAGTGTTCTGGGTATTGCCCCGCAATTTACCGCAATAAAAGGCTCTTCCTTTCGAATGCTGTAATTGTGAATAGATTGCGCAAAAACCTCTTTACCCGTTCCACTTTCTCCAGTAATTAAAATTGTAGAACTGCTATCGGCAATTTTTTTTGCGTACTCAATAGTTCTTAAGAATTCTTCGTTTTTTCCTATGATTTTATCAAAGGTATAAATAGCTTGACCGCTCAGTATCTTACCTGCAAGCTTTCTGCTTTTTTTAAGCTCATAGAATATGTGAATGATCTCGATAATTTCTTTGTCGGAATTGAATATGGGGGAGGCAGTAAGAGTAAACTGAATCTTATTTGCTCGTGCCTTTACGTTTACATCCTTGTCTACATAGCTTTCTCTTGCTGTAAGCTTGACAACAACCTCATTCCAGCCTTCGATCAAATTCCATACCTTCATGTTCTTGATTTCATATTCACTATAGCCAAACATTTTAACAATCTGCTTGTTCATAGAAGTGATGTTGCCTGATAAATCCGAGGTCAAAATACCTGAGGATACTGAATCAAATATGCTTTCTATATGTTTTTTTGATATCGTCAATATTGAATTTATATCATTTACCTCTAACATACGTTCAATTGCATTTGCTGCTGCCACTACCATTCCCAAGGTATGGGGATGAACGTTTTCGCTGTATCCTGTTAAATCGATAATTCCGATTATTTTACCATTGGCATCCTTTATTGGTGCAGCCGAGCAGGTCCACTTGTGGTAAGCCTTGATAAAATGCTCCGCGCCTGATACTTGAACAGGCTGACCTTCACTTATAACCATGCTCATGGCATTGGTACCAATACTATCTTCATCCATATATGCGCCAGGTATCATTTTGAGCCTGTTTGCCTCTGATAGTATTTTTTCATCACCTGTGACGCTGAGGATACAGCCTTCGGCATCATTTAGTATGACAAAAAAATCCGAGCCCCTGACAAAATCGTATAGATGCTCCAAAAAAGGAGCTGCTGTCTTTATAAGTTCTTTGTTTTGTTCAAGTTTTTGTATTAAAGTCTTGCCTTCTAATACCCTCGTGCTAAATATATTCTCCGGCTTGACTCCTTTGGTAATACACCTTACATGGGACGCTTCGATGCACTTGTTCATTTTATTCACCATCCTCTTGACACAACTGTTTATATGGATTAGAGTATAAATTCTTTATATATTCCAATAATCCTTTAAAGTAAAAGTAAACAATGAAAGTTTTTGGAATAAATCCCACAAAACCTATTGACAAAGTAGGTTTTGGACATTATAATTAAAAACATAGTAAACAGATAGGAATAGTCAATATGTTATCTGAAGCCAAATTTAGTACAATAATTCTAAATCATTTAAAAATGGAGGAAGCAAAATGAAAAAAAGAGTTCTACTGGTAACAGCAATCATAACAATAATGGCACTGGTATTTGTGGGTTGCAGTGCAGCAAAGCAAACAGCAGCAACAAATGAGCCTGCTGCTGAAGTAAAACAGGAGAGTTTGTTAGACAAAATAAAAGCGGAGGGCGTAATTAAGATAGGAACAGAGGGAACATATGCACCGTTTACGTTCCATGACAAAGATGGCAAGCTTACAGGCTTTGATGTTGAAATTGCAGAAGAAATAGCAAATAGACTTGGTGTAAAGGCAGAATTTATAGAAACAAAATGGGACGGTATGTTTGCAGGACTTGATGCGAAAAGATTTGATGCGGTAGTGAATCAAGTTACTATAAGACCTGACAGAATTGAAAAATACGATTTCTCTGATTCATATATAGTATCTAAGGCAGTATTAATTGTTCATGGTGACAATAATGAAATAAAGAGCTTTGAAGACCTAAAGGGCAAAAAATCAGGTCAAACACTAACAAGCAACCTGGCAGAAATTGCAACATCCTTTGGAGCAGAGCTAGTGCAGGTTGATGGCTTTAATCAATCAATAGATCTTTTGACATCAAAGAGAATAGACGCAACAATAAATGACAGCTTATCCTTCTTGGATTTTAAAACACAAAAACCAGATACTGCTATAAAGGTTGTTGCTGAGATGGACACAAAAGATGAGAACGGAATATTGTTCAACAAAGGCAATCAAGAACTTGTAGAGGCAGTTAATAAGGCTTTGGCAGATATGAAGGCTGATGGAAAATACTTAGAGATTTCACAAAAATGGTTTGGTGAAGACGTTTCAAAATAGTTTTAGAAGGGTGAGTAAAAGTGGACGATAGAATGGTAAGGGTGATTGGAATACTTATTGACTCCTTTATCCCTCTTTTAAAGGCAGGTGTGATGTTTACAGTACCACTTACCATCATCTCGTTTATACTGGGATTGATTGTTGCCTTTACTGTTGCAATCATAAGAGTTACAAATTTTAAGCCCTTAAATGGAATTGTAAAGTTTTACGTGTGGATAGTAAGAGGAACACCATTATTGGTGCAGCTGTTTATAATTTTTTACGGACTGCCAAGCATTGGCATCATTCTGAGTGCTTTGGTATCGGCAATAATAGGTTTTACCTTAAGTGTCGGAGCTTACGGCTCAGAAATTATAAGAGCAGCTATATTATCTGTACCTAAGGGACAGTGGGAAGCAGCTCATGCATTGGGTTTATCAAAATCTCAAACTCTACTGTATATAATACTTCCACAGGCTATTAAAGTAGCTATACCTCCAATTGCGAATTCATTCATTAGCTTGGTTAAGGATACTTCTTTAGCAGCAGCAGTTACATTTTCGGATCTTTTTCAGGTTGCACAGCAGATTACAGCAAGGACCTATGAACCACTTTGGCTTTATATGGAAGCAGCATTTATTTACCTGATATTCTGTTCAGTACTTACAATGATACAGTCTAAATTGGAAGTAAGATTTATGAAAAGTGGGTATTCACATGATTAGATTAGAAAATGTATATAAAAGCTTTGGAAGCTTGGAGGTTCTGAAAAATATAAACCTGACCATAGAAAAGGGAGAGGTTGTATGTATAATAGGACCTAGCGGCTCAGGCAAAAGTACTCTCTTGAGATCCCTAAATCATCTAGAGAGAATAACAAGCGGCAAATTATATATTGATAATGAGCTTGTAGATGAGAGAGCGAATGACAGGGATATTCATAAATTTTCCCCTAAAAGGGTTTCGGAGATTTGCTCAGAGCTTGGTATGGTGTTTCAGCGATTCAACCTTTTTCCACATATGACAGTATTGGAGAATGTAATGCTTGCACCTAGGAAGGTAAGAAATCTTACCAAGAAAGAAGCTGAGGAAGCCGCTCTTGAATTAGTGGCAAAGGTGGGATTGACAGATAAGAAGGACGAATATCCTTCGAGGCTTTCTGGAGGACAGCAGCAGAGAGTAGCTATAGCCAGAGCCCTAGCTATGGAGCCGAAAATAATGCTCTTTGATGAACCAACCTCAGCGCTAGACCCTGAATTGGTCATTGAGGTGCTTGATGTTATGAAAGCTCTAGCCAGTGAAGGGATGACGATGTTGGTTGTAACCCATGAAATGGGTTTTGCAAGGGAAGTGGCTGATAGAGTTGTATTTATGGATAAGGGTGAAATCGTAGAAATTGATAGCCCTGAAAACATATTCAATAACCCTTCTCAAAATAGAACAAGAGAATTCTTAAGCAGAATACTTTAGAATAACTTGTTTTTGTGGTGCCAGGCACCACAAAAACAAGTTATTGAGGTTTCCCTATCACCATTAAAATTTACTTGCATATACACATCAAGTGCCATATAATAGTAATGTTAGTGGCAGAGAATTTGATATTTATTTCTTATTAACTCTATCTTGCGGATAGGGTTTAGTATTTTGTGGAGGAATAGTTATGAATTCCACCTTTGTTAAGATCTATGACATAGTTTCGCAGATACCTGTCGGTAAGGTAGCAACCTACGGACAGATTGCTGTATTAGCCGGCTTGCCAAGAGGTGCCAGAGTTGTGGGCTGGGCAATGAGGGCTGTTCCCGAGAATTGGGTACTTCCCTGTCATAGAGTAGTGAATAAATCAGGCAATATGGCTCCTGAATATGCCTTTGGCGGTCAGGAAGTTCAACGAAGTCTGTTGGAAGCAGAGGGAGTAACCTTTAATATAAATGGTTTGATAAATATGGAAGAGAATTTATGGAAACCATAGCTTTGAAGTTAAATGACATTGATTTACGTATCGCTTATTTAATTTCAAATATGGGTTATAATACTAATGATCAATAAAAGTTGAAAGAAGGATGACAATGGAAGAAAAGAAATTTAACCAGTTAGGTTTAGGAGAGAAAGTACTAAAAGCAATTGACGATATGGGGTTTGAAGAACCCTCCCATATACAAGCTGAAATAATTCCAGTAGTGTTGGAAGGTTTTGACGTAATAGGTCAAGCGCAAACCGGTACAGGCAAGACCTTAGCATTTGGTGCACCAATTTTGACCAATATGAAAAGGGTTGAAGGTAAAATAAGCTGTATTATACTTGCTCCTACAAGAGAGCTGGCTATACAGGTTAATGACGAGATTATCAGAATTGCAAAGCATACAAAAGTGAGACTCTTGCCGGTATATGGCGGTCAACCAATCGACAGGCAGATTAGGGCTATTAGAAGTGGCATTGATATAATTGTAGGTACCCCAGGCAGAGTGCTGGATTTAATAAGAAGGAGAATTATAGACCTTGGGGATATTCAATTCTTGGTGCTTGATGAAGCGGATGAAATGCTAAATATGGGCTTCATAGAAGACATTGAGGAAATAATTAAGAACTGCAGCAAAGAAAGACAGACAATGCTTTTCTCTGCTACAATGCCAGATGAAATCAGGAAGCTATCAAAGAAGTACATGAAGGCAGATACAAAGCATGTATCAATTGTAAAGAGTACTATGACAGTTTCTACAGTTGAGCAGTTTTACTTTGAAGTGAAGCAAAATAACAGGTTTGAATCATTCTGTAGAATTTTAGATGTAGATGAGCCTGCAACAGCTATTATTTTCTGTAAGACCAAAAAAGGTGTTGATGAGCTGGTTGAGTCCATGCAAGCAAGAGGCTACAATGTAGAGGGCATGCACGGAGATATGAATCAGAGTCAAAGAATGAACACCCTTAGAAAGTTTAAGGAAGGGAATTTAGAATTCCTGGTAGCTACGGACGTAGCAGCAAGAGGGATAGATGTTGAGGACATTACTCATGTAATAAACTATGATTTGCCTCAGGATATTGAGTCTTATGTTCATAGAATAGGCAGAACAGGCAGAGCCAACAAGACAGGTACTGCTTATACGCTGGTTACAGCTAGAGAATACATGACTCTTAAGCAAATAGAGAAGATGACAAAGAGTAAGATTAAGAGAAAAGATATACCTACAATTGATGA
>Ga0154410_1085_pt3 | contig 36380 bp, 33 predicted proteins | sample RifGroB2_FD_115914 | JGI IMG/M metagenome (GOLD analysis project Ga0154410, IMG submission 115914) | Clostridiales bacterium GWB2_37_7
GGAAGATGATTTGCACATAATGAATACAAAGCAAAAGATTTCATGGCACATATATTGATAGTTCTTAATGATTAGAGAAGGTAAAGTACCTTTTTTCTGGTTTAGGTAATATTTAACAAAGACAAAGTCAGATGGAGGAAGAAATGATTAAAGTAACATTAAAAAAAGGCGAAGAAAAGCGAATACAAATGGGGCATCCTTGGATTTTTGACAATGAAGTTAAATCCATCGAAGGCTTCTATGATCCGGGTGATATCGTTGATGTTCATGACTTCAAGGGTGGTTTCCTGGGTAGAGGTTATATTAATAATAAATCAAAAATATTAGTGCGATTACTTACACGTCAGCAGGAAGCAATCAATAAAGAGTTCTTTCGAAAACGCATAAATGATGCTTGGGAATATCGCAAGAAGCTTGTGGATACAAGCAGCTGCAGAGTTATATTTGGTGAAGCAGATCTGCTGCCTGCACTGATTGTTGACAAGTTTGGTGATTATTTGAGTATACAAACCTTATCCCTTGGCATAGAGAAATACAAGGAACTAATCATTGAACTTCTAGAGGAAATCATACAGCCTAAAGGTATATTTGAGCGAAATGATGTGCAGATTAGGGAAAAAGAAGGGTTGGAGCAAAAAAAGGGCTTTCTCAGTGAAGAATTCGAAACTACAGTAGAGATACTAGAAAACGAAATCAAAATGTTGGTTGATATAGAGAATGGTCAAAAAACAGGCTACTTCTTGGATCAAAGAGAGAACAGAGCAGCGCTCAAGCCTCTCGTGACGGGTGCAAGGGTTTTGGATACCTTTACACATACTGGCGGCTTTGCACTACATGCAGCCTATTATGGAGCAGAGGAAGTAACTGCAGTTGATATATCTGAGCATGCAATAGCGTATGTAAATAAAAACGCTGAGCTAAACGGCCTGCAGCATAAGGTTAAGGGCGTCGTTGCTAATGTGTTTGATTACCTTAAGGAATGTCAGGTAAACAACGAGAAGTACGATGTTGTAATACTGGATCCCCCTGCTTTCTGTAAGTCAAAGTCTGCTTTGGAGGGTGCATACAGGGGTTATAAAGAAATAAACCTAAGAGGCATGAAGCTGGTAAAGCCTGGGGGCTTCCTGGTTACTTGCTCATGCTCACATTATATGCTTCCTAATCTATTTGAGGAAATGCTGCAGGATGCAGCAAGAGATGCAAAAAAAATTGTGCGTCAAGTAGAGTTCCGAACACAGGCAAAGGATCATCCAACTTTGCTGGGCTCCAGTGAATCACTCTATTTGAAGTGCTATATCCTTCAGGTGATGTAAAATCGAGGGTAGCTGTAGGCAGCTACCCTCGATTTTACAAATAGTTATGACGTTTAAAATAATACAAACATACAGCTACCACCGTCAGGCTCAAACCCATAACAAATGGATATCCGTAAATCCAGTCAAGCTCAGGCATATAAGTAAAATTCATGCCATACCAGCCCGCTATTAGAGTTAAAGGTAGAAATATTGTAGTTATAACAGTATAAAACTTCATGGTCTTATTCAGCTTGATATCTACTTGCGCTTGATAAGCTTCTCTAACCTGAGTTACATAATCCCTTAAATTAATAACATTATGATTTAATCTCTGAATTCTATTAATCAATATTGTAAAATATCTAATTGCCCCTTCGTCTATCAATCCATTTTCATTTTCCTCAAGATCCTCTGATATATCTATAAGAGGTTCATAATAACGCTTCAAGTAAAGAAGCTGTTTCCGAAGCTTTATTATTTCTACTGTGAAATCCTGATTCACACCCGATATAACCTGCTCCTCAAGTGAAGCTATACTAGACTCAATTTTCTTTAATATAATATTATCCATGGAAGTCAATCTGTCTAACAGCATATATAAAATCTTTGACTCATTAATATTATAATTCGATGAGTCTTTAAAATTTTCTTTTATCTCATTTTTTATCTGCTCAATCAGCTTATTCTTACCTCTAGTAACAAAAATTAAATAGTTGTGTGTAATATAAAAATTTATCTCCTTCGCTTCAAACCAATTCTCTATATGATTTATTATGTTGATTACGCCAAAGCTTACATCATCATAGACCTCCAGCCTAGGATGCTGTTTAGCATTTGTGCATTCCGCTACGGTGGACTTATGGAATCTAAAAAAGTCATTATGATTGAGTATTTCATCTGGTTCAGCAATAATCCAATAATGCTCCTCTTTAGATTTAATAAAATCATTAAAGCTGACAGCTTCCAGTAGATTATTTATTATTTTATATATTTCCATTTTAACACCTCCGTTACAGCAAAATATGTCTTTTATTAATTGTATCATGAAATACCTGTATAATCAGCACAAAAGAATGACTCTTCACTTAAAGCAAAGAGTCATGTATTACAGCTAAGTTTTCTATTCCTAAATATCATTTTCTAGCATAAAAATTTTCCAATCACTTTTCACTTTTTTAAAGTGCAGGTACCAAAGCTGTGGTGTCTTCATGTCTTCCAGATATATTTCCATGCTGCAGGTTACAGTATTGTCATCCTCCACCATATACCAGCGCTGTTTTGCTCTTATAAGCTTTTTGTCCGTAGCCATATAGCCTTCGACATGAACTCCATTGTCTATATGCCTGATAAAACCTGAGCCATCCATGGACTTTATATATTTTGCACTGGAATCCAGCAGTTTCGCAATATCCTCATCGTTTTTCTCAAAAGCAGCTTCAATGAATTCTCCTGACTTATCTGATATAATATTATCCATTTGTTTATTAAAGTTATTGTAGTTAGGTTTTTTTTGCAGCCTCTTTGCCAAGTCCATATAAGTCTTAGGTGTAGCATATATAAAGTTAAATTTTTTAACCAAATTCAGCATCGTACTGGAACCATTTAGAATACTTGTGTAGGCGAATGCGTTTACTGCAACAGTTATTGCTGCTGCTAATAATACTAAAACCAAACTCCTTGTTTTCAAAGCTGCCACCTCTCCATATAAATTAATGAATGAAATAATAACTAACTTATAACAAGATTTATTGAAAGTTTTTTGCACTTGTTGCAAAAAACTACCCAAGGCGTTTCAACGAAGCAAGGGGATATATGTCCACCTCCTGTTACTGAAATCGGAACCCGCCACTTATAGAAGTGGGGAACATATTTTTGCATCGTTATATTATCTGCAAAAATCAATCATTTATTACGATGACAACTTCGCAGCAATAAAAAATGCGTCTCCCGCCGCACTATTTGACCCTAAGGAACCCTATGGTTCCCTTCGACGGATGCAAGCATCCTGAGCACCCTCCTTTAACGGCATGGGGATTCTCCCCCTTGCATCCCCCATTGTATAGGAAATTATACTTTCCTACGTAACAAAAGATTTTTGTTTCATTATACCTTGTGAAAATTCTTTTAATGGGGGTTTCCTATACAATAAAAAAAAAGCAGAATATCTAAGATATTTTGCTTTAAAATAAGCTATAATAAACATTACCTAGCCTTAATAGCATTTCTGCCAGTGCTTCATTTCGAATTACCCTCCTGCAAAAGTCAGGCTTTGCCGGCTTGGAGTTCTGGATGGCAGCTAAAAAACCTTCAAGCCTTTTTTCCTGCATGATACCATCTAAGCTAAAAAGAGAGAAGTCCTCCACTCCACATTCCTTCAAAATTCCTATATCCTTTGAAAATTCCTCAATGCTTTCATAATGTGGTTCATTGCCTAACTTTCCTACGTTTGTAACACCTACGGATACAGCTAGCTTATCCTTTAATGTTTCCTTCAGATGTTTGATTTGATGATATATCAAATAATCTACATTTACCCTCTTAATTTTATACAATTCTTGTCTTATCATTGTGGCATAATACATTAGATTATATTTATCCCACTCAATATCAAATACCGGAATCTCTAATGCATTTTGCATTATTTCAGAGTTAAAACGCAAATCATAGTAACAGTGTCGGGCACATGTGGCATAGCTTTCTAAATTTTTTGCTCTTATAAAGCTGCATGTTTCCTTGAGGATTTCCTTTGCTTTATTGTATCTATTTTTGTTTAAATTATGAGTTACTGCTTTGCCAAATAATATAAGAGGATCTAGCCTGCTTTTTGGATTAGATAGTCTCTGCACATCCTTAAGTGGTGACTCCATATCAATGCAAATACCTTTAATTGTTAACTTTTGTCGCTCTATCTCCTCCACAAGCTCCCGAATGTAGTTATCAAAGTCAAAAGCATTTTTTTCATTGATCCAATAGCCCATATCATCACCCATGGTTGCCCATATTGAAACAGGTATATTGTTCTGATTATATATTTTTATCATATCAAAAAAACTGCCGTTTGCCTGTTTGTATTCTAGCTTGTAGTTTAACGTCACATTATATTTTTTAAGAATTCTTAATATAAATTCTCTGCAAACATCTACTGGGGATGTAAATTCACACCAAATCCTGGTATCCATTATTATCTCCACCTAAAATATTTATTGTTTTACCTTTTTTTCTAATTCATTATTATATTATGTTAATAACATTATGCTGGTGTATTAATTATTCCCGACGTCAATAATATATATATCCTTTAAAATTTAGCAAAGCTGTAATATAAAATCACAGTTGCCAAAGTGCCACATAAGCAGTAGCAATTGAAAAAAATTGGCAGTATAATATATATGAATTGTTTTGTTTGCAAAAAACATAATATTTTTTTGCACATTTTGAATTCGACTAAAAATTATTTGTTAGAAATAGAAGGTGAGAAAATGAAAAAAGCGATCAGAATGGTAAAAAAATATGCAGAAAGCGTTTTTATAGAAAAAAAATCTCGATTTATATCCTATATTGCTCCTGTTTATACAGAGCAAGAGGCTGCGGATTTTATACATACAATTAAAAAAAAGCATTATGATGCCAGTCATAATTGTTCCGCATTTATAATCGGTGAAACAAGCAGCATACAGCGCTCTAGTGATGATGGAGAGCCTTCAGGCACTGCCGGCGTACCTATTCTCGAGGTTCTCAGAAAGGAATGCTTGACCAATACCGTAGTGGTTGTCACAAGATATTTTGGTGGCATTATGCTTGGTGCCGGAGGGCTAATAAGAGCCTACACTCAAGGCTGTGCGGATGCTGTGCGAGCGGCAGGTATAATGAAGCTGCAACCCTATGCCGTTTATAGTATAAAGATGGATTACAACCTACTGGATAAAATACAGCACGAGATAAATAAAAAAGCTTATATACTTGCTGATACTCAATATTTAGAAATTGTGACTTTAAAAATATTGGCAGAGCCAGAAAAAGGCGAAGAGCTGCAGAATGATTTGATACAGTGGACCAATGCCAATGCTTTGATTGAATATCAAGGAATAGAAGTTTTAAAGATTGATGAGCTTACGCAAAAAATAATATAGCCAGCATAAGCCGGCTGTACTATTATATTTCAAAGATTATTCATAATAATAGAAATCATCATCCCCGTAGAAAAAATCTCGTCTTCTTCTGCGTCTTCTTCTACGTCTCAAAAGCTCATTGAATAGTAAAAAGGTTATTAAGTCTCTTCCAAAATGTCTTCTTCCACCATACTGCCTTTCTTCTTCATACTCATCAGCCATGTCAGGCATTTCGCTAACCATGTTGCCATAGGCTTCCTCTGACATTCTTTCTATCATATGCTTATCTGGATATTCTGCATATATCATATCGCCTTTTTTCTCCATCTTGTCTACAGTTATCATTACATAAGGCATCATCCTATTATAGTTTTCACTCTGCATGCCAGTAAAATATTCTTCGTCTCTTTCATCGGCCTCATATTCGTCCTTTTCGTAGTTCATATTATACATATCCATTGACTGCATCATTGGCATCTGCATCATCGGCATTTGCATCATCATTGGGCACATTGGCATTTTTTTCATTTCGATACCTCCCAGAAATAATAGACTCATTTGTAAATATATGTAACTACAACTTTATTTGTGCAAGTACAACTAAAAAACATAAAAGCTCCGAGTCTAACTCGGAGCTATAAATCAATCTATTTCTACTAACAGATTACCCTCTTGATCATATATGCCCTCTTCATCAACTTGCACATAGCCATCTGTGGCATCGCAAAGAAAATCCAATAAGCACTCCAGGAATTCCCAGCCTTCTTCTGTGATATCTTCATCCAGCTCAAAGGCATATATTTGTTCTGTATTCTTAAGAACCTCCACAGCTTTTTTCTGACCCTTGCTATAGGGCAAGGCCTTCACATCATCCAAGAACTCTTTTTGTTCTTCCTTGAATAGGCTATCTTCATCCTTTATTGTGTTTCTCTCAACAAATATTGGCTTATTCTTTTCATTATATTGAAAAACAAAACTACTCCAATTCTGCTCTTTAAATTCCGGTTCTTCCTTGCCTGGCGAGGTGGAAAACTCATAACCCGCCTCCAGCAGCTCATCACAAAGGGCATTCAAGGAAGGATAATCCTCTGCTTGTGAAAACACTCTTACGTAAAAACTCATAGTACTTCTCCTAATCTCTTAAAATTTTATGAAATATCAGGTCATCTACATATTGCTTAAGCTTGTCATTATAGTGGTGCATCAGAACACTTCCTCCAAAGGTAAAACCCAGCTTCAACACTGTGTTTATTGAAGTTATGTTATCACTGTATATATAGGCTCTGGCTATGGTAATACCATCTTTCTTCATATCCTCCAGACCTGTATTGGTAAGTTCTCTTGCAATACCTTGATTTCTATACTCCGGATGTGTTGCTATAGACAGTATGGCAGAATGTCTTTTGTATACCTCACTGCCCCTGGTTGCACGCAAAAAACCAACGATCAGGTCATCACATTCTGCTATGTATAAAAATAAGCTTTCGCTTTCCAACCAACTCTTGAGCTCCTCCTTGTCAGGTATGTCAACAAGAGATACTTGACTGTTCTCCTCCTTAATTGTCTCTAGAAACCTCCAAACACCATCCAAATCACTTAAATGCATTGGTCTGTAAACAATATCCATACAAAACACCTCACAAAGCTATGAATTATAAATATATAAAATTTACAAAAACCTCTATATTTTTTAGAAGTCTTTAATATTATTTTACAATACCTGCATAGTCTATTCAAGAAAAAAACACCCTGCTTATTGAATAATGCAGAATGTTTAATGCTTAAAATCTTACTTCAGCAGCGCTCCCTCTGAATACCTATTGGTTGCATTCCAAAGAAGATATTCCTTTACTCCATTTTCTTCAAGAGCTTTTATCTGCAGCTCTAATTCTTTTACACCATACTTTATATATCCAGGCACCCAAGTAGCAGTAAAGTCCTGAATCCACGGTCTTACAGCTGCCGGTGTTTCTATATTTTTATTTCTATTTACTGAGTCCCTTGTACTTTTGAGAATCGTTTCATAGGGGTATGCATCCGGTACAGACAAGCCATAGGTCCCGTTAGCATAATGGCTCGGATACATCATTGGAGATACATAGTCCACCACGTTGCTTACGGCTTCCCAATATTGACCCAATGCCATGTCATCGGATACTGAGCCAACAAGTCCATAAATATCCGCAGATATATATGCTTGCATTGGTGAAAGCTGCTTTCTAGCTTCCTTTAAGTAGTTTTGTATTGTTTCAGGCTTTGACTCACCTGTTTCGTTTCTATAGTCCAATACCTTATCCAGCTTGCCGCCATTGGAAGCTGGGAATCTTACATAATCAAATTGTATTTCATTGAAGCCAGCTGCCACAGCTTCCTTTGAAACCGATAAATTGTACTGCCATAAATTTCTATCATGGGGGGATACCCATATAATTCCGTCACTGTTTGTAAAAGGCTTGCCACTATCTTTGTAGACTATTGCTTTATCAGGATTCTGCCTTGCATAAGCAGGGTCCTTAAAGGAAACTATTCTGGCAATAGTATAGATATTGTTGTCCTTTAGTTTTTGCATAAAAGCTTTAATGTCTTTGATAGGTGCTTTTTTATTTGCCTCAGGACTATACTTTTCCGCCGCTTCTGTAGCAAAAAGCATATTTCCATTATCGTCTTTTACATCAATTACAAAAGTATTAATCTCTGTTCTTTTTGTCATTTCAATTAGCTTGTCCAGCCTTTCACCAGAAGCTGAATATAACGTTATATAAATACCTTTTACTTCCACCCTTGGATTATCTGGATACTCATAGGTTTTATCTTGGGGAGATAAATCCAAGCCACTCAAGCGTGTATCCAAAAGCTCTGCTCTATCTTTAACAGTGTATTCGGCCACTATCCAACCGTTTACTTCTCCTGTTGCATTTTCATAAGCAATATTGTACCAACGTATTTGAGCCTCATCCGTTTTTTCATTCTTTATGCTTACAGCAGTTCCTTTCATCAAGCTGTCCAAAATCTTGCCATCCTTGGCAGTCTGTTCTCTTACATTTAATTTACTGGCGCTGATATATACAACATTTTCATTATTCTCAACAACCTCTTCTTGCTTTTCAGGTTGTTCAATAGGTTGAGTATCAGGCTTGTCCGTACTGGGTTTTGTTGTATCCGGCAGAGGATTTTGCGGAGCTTGAGGACCTTGATTCTGCTGTTTATCAGGGCTTATTAACAAGGCCGTAGTTATAGATTCGTAGCTCACTGCAGAAATGATTACAAGTATTACTGCAATTAATAATAGGATTGGTTTTTTATTTTTCATACAGCACCTCACAACTTTTTGGTATAGCTTGTTTTTCAAGGAACAAATTCTAATATGATATCTTACTAAATAACATTATATCACGATTTTCGACTGTAAAAATATTATATTTGTTTCACAGCAATATGTAATTTAAACCATTTATTCATATAAATTTCATAAACATAGTAAAATGTGATATAAATCACAGATTAATCCTGAGCGGTTTAGTAGTATATATATGTAATACAAAATCGTTAAAAATTTTACAATAAAAATCAAATTTAAGGGGGACAAAAAATGTTTTGCAATCAATGTGAACAAACGCCATCAATGGGATGTACAAAAGTAGGTGTATGCGGTAAAAACGAGGATATAGCAGCACTACAGGACACGATGATATTTGGTTTGAAGGGGATTGCGGCTTACGCTACCCATGCAAGAGAATTAGGCTTTAGCGATGACGAAGTGGATGCAATCACACATGAAGCCTTGTACATGACTTTAACCAACTCAAACTTCAACTTGGAAGAACATATAAACATGGTTCTTAAGGTTGGTACTGCTACAGTGAAGGCTATGGATCTATTAGATAGAGCCCACACTAGCAAATTAGGTGTACCAACACCAGTAAGAGTTTCACAAAACAAAGTTGAAGGACACTGTATTGTAATTACGGGCCATGACCTATTTGCTTTAGAAGAGCTTCTGAAGCAATCAGAAGGCAAAGGCATTAACATATATACTCACTCAGAAATGCTTCCGGCTCACGGCTATCCAGAGTTAAAGAAATATTCTCACTTAAAGGGCAATGTTGGTAAAGCTTGGTATGATCAAAGAACATTGTTTGAAAACTTCCCAGGAGCTATACTTGGTACAACAAACTGCTTAATGCCGATAAGAGGCAGCTATGGTGACAGATTCTTTACCTATGGAACATGCGGTCTTGAGGGAGCAAAGAAAATTGTAAACAATGATTTTTCTCCACTTATAGAAAAAGCATTATCACTTCCTGTTGCTGATGTTCAATCAGAGGAAACTTTGGTTACAGGCTTCCACCACAATACAGTTCTTGGAATTGCTCCAGAAATAATTGATGCAGTAAAGAGCGGTAAAATAAGAAGATTCTTCCTAATAGCTGGTTGTGATGCTCCTACAAAGGGTAGAGACTACTATAGAGAGCTTGCACTAGCGCTGCCACAGGACTGTGTTCTATTAACGACTTCCTGCGGTAAGTTTAGATTTAATGACCATGAGTTTGGTTCAGTACCTGGAACAAGCATCCCTAGATATATTGACCTTGGTCAATGCAACAACTCAGGTTCTGCTGTTAAAATAGCGGTTGCACTTGCAGAAGCTTTTGGATGCGGTGTGAACGATCTCCCATTAAGCATCGTACTTTCATGGTTTGAGCAAAAAGCTGTTGCTATACTCCTTGGATTATTCAGCCTTGGTGTGAAGGATATTCACGTAGGACCATCTGCTCCAAACTGGTTTACTTCCAATGTAGTAGGTGTTCTACAACAAAACTTCAACCTGCAATTAACAGGAGATGCACAAGAAGACTTAGCAAAAATGCTGGGATAAATAAATAAAAGCATTGTATACAGCGCAAACTGTATACAATGCTTTTTTTACTTTCCATGTTTTTTCTTTACTACCTTCAGACGGAAAAAATCTTCCCGCTCTTTTTCCTCCAGTACATCAGTAATCGCTTTTACGATGCCCTTGTATTTTGGTATTTGTATATTCTGCAACGCATTGGCTCTTCTTTGTGTTCTCTTTACTTCCATAGCCAGCTTATAAACTGAATCTTCGATTTCAGACAACTCAAATAAAAGAGCTTTTACCTCATGAAAACTTTTAAATGCCACATCTAATGCGGTATTTGTATCATAGAAGCTGTAATAACGTTGCAAATCCGTTTTTTGATAGAGTATTTCTGGTATTTCCACACCCATTATACTTTTATCCAATATGTTAAAGTCTTCAACCTCTGCTACTGACTGCGATATTTGCACCACATTGTTGATTCCCATCGTGATATTGGCAGTCTTCAATGCTTCATAGGCTTCGCCGAATACAACAGCTACTTTATTCTGCACTTCTTCTGCTTTGTCAATAAAGCCCATCATTGTCATGATAAGAACATTTCTTTTTTTGTCCAACAGATCAAAACCCTTTAAAGATAAATCCAAGGTGGCTTTTGCTGCTATAAGATTGGTTTTGGTAAATGCTATGTTTTCTTCCATAATGCTTACCCCTTATAATACTTGTCAATAAGTTCGGGCTTTACACGTGTAAGCTCTCCTTTTGGAATGGCCTTAAGAATTTCCCACATTATATTTAGAGTCTCTTCGATGCTTCTATTGGCTTCAAAGCCTTGGTTAAGAAGCTTGCTCTCAAATTGTCTGCCAAGCTCTAAATATTTCTTATCTAAATCTGATATATCCTCTTCTCCTATAACCTGTGCCAAAGCTCTTACCTCCTGCACATGCGTATAAGCCGAAAAGACCTGATTTGCAAGATCTGGATGATCATCTCTGGTAAAACCTTCCCCTATGCCATCCTTCATAAGTCTTGATAGCGAAGGCAATATGTTTACAGGCGGATATATATTCTTTTGAAATAGTTCTCTGGATAATATGATCTGACCTTCCGTTATAAAGCCAGTTAAGTCAGGTACCGGATGAGCTATATCATCATTTGGCATAGTAAGTATAGGTATCTGTGTAATACTTCCCTTGGAAGTCTTGGTCATACCGGCTCTTTCATAAAGGCTGGCAAGATCAGAATACAGATAGCCTGGATAGCCCTTTCTGGAGGGCACCTCCTCTCTAGCAGAAGAGATTTCTCGCAAAGCCTCTGCATAGCTGGTCATATTCGTCATGATAACCAATATATGCATATCATGTTCAAAAGCTAAATATTCTGCTGCCGTCAAAGCACATCTGGGTGTTGTGATTCTCTCTACTATAGGATCGTCGGCAAGATTCACGAACATGACAACCTTATTAAGTACGCCAGAAAGCTCAAATTGTCTTTTGAAAAATTCCGCTTCATCATGCTTAATACCCATGGCAGCAAATACAATTGCAAAGTTGGCGGTTGCATCCCCTGAAATTTTTGCTTGCTTAACGATTTGTGCGGCAACATCATTATGGGGTAGTCCATCACCAGAGAAAATAGGCAGCTTTTGTCCTCGAATCAAGGTAGTCAAGCCATCAATTGAGGATATACCTGTTTGAATATAATCTCTTGGATACTTTCTCCCTACAGGATTGATAGGACGTCCGCTTATATCATATTTCTGTTCTGCAAAAAAGTCTGCCCCGTCAATAGGATCTCCTATACCGTTAAAAACTCTTCCCAAAACATCCTTTGAAAGGGGTATTCTCATAGGGCTTCCTGAAAAAGCTACACTTGAGTTATTCAGTGAAATCCCTGAGGTGCCCTCAAAAACCTGAATTACAACTCGATCTTTATTGATCTGCACAACTCTACCTTTTTTGTGTTGATTGCCCTCTACTACTATATCTACCATTTCATCATAGAATGCTTGTTTTACACCACTTAAAAAGAGCAAAGGACCATCTATCTTATCTAACTTCAGATATCTCAGCTTCATTCTGCCCACTCCCCTTTTTATACATTTTTTCAAGGGAGCTGTAATACTCATCAATATCTTGCATCAATTGGTCCAGCAGCTCCAAGTTTTCCTCTGAAACCTTATATTTCATAGTTATGATCTTATAAAATATCTCCTCATTTTTAACCTTAGATATTGGCACTCCTTCTTTTATGCTTCTATTTGCAGCTTCATAGAGCTTATCAATCACTGTAAGCATTTTGTATTGTTTGCTCAAGGATACATTGGCATCATCCTTATGGTATGCACTTTGCTGCAAATAGCCTACCTTGATAACTTTAGAAATTTCCAATATCAAACGCTGATCATCTGGCAGTATATCCTCACCAACCAGCTTAACAATCTCTAACAGCTTGCGCTCCTCTTGAAGAATACTTAAAATTTTAGCACGCAGTTCCATCATGTTCTCAGCTATATTTTCTTCATACCAGTCTTTTAAGACACTTACATAGCCACTATAGGAGTTATGCCAGTTGATTGCAGGGTAATGCCTTGAGTATGCCAGGGCTTTGTCCAATGCCAGAAAGGTGCTAACCACACGTTTTGTATTTTGCGTTACAGGCTCTGAGAAGTCTCCGCCGGCAGGAGATACTGCACCGATTATTGTGATGGAGCCTTCATTGCCCGCCAAGGTTTCTACATATGCTGCTCTTTCGTAGAATTGCGCCAGCCTTGAGGGTAAATATGCAGGATAACCCTCCTCTGCAGGCATTTCTTCCAATCTGCCCGAAATTTCTCGAAGAGCCTCCGCCCATCTGGATGTGGAATCTGCCATGATTGCTATGTGATAACCCATGTCTCTATAATACTCGGCGATTGTTATTCCTGTATAGATAGACGCTTCTCTGGCAGCAACCGGCATATTGGAGGTATTGGCTATCAGCACCGTTCTTTCCATCAAGGATTTCTCACTTCTTGGGTCAATAATCTTCGGAAAGTCTTCAAGAACCTCCGTCATTTCATTGCCTCTTTCACCACAGCCGATGTATACGATCATGTCTGCGTCACTCCATTTTGCCAATTGGTGCTGTGTGATGGTCTTCCCTGTGCCGAAACCGCCCGGTATAGCAGCAGTCCCACCCTTTGCCAACGGAAAGAAGGTATCAATTACTCTCTGTCCTGTAACCAATGGTTTTTCTATTGCCTTTTTTTGCCTGACAGGGCGCGGAGTTCTTACAGGCCACTCTTGATACAGCTTGAGGGATACTTCTTCCCCTTCGTCATTTAATAGCCTGATCACGATATGTTCAATATTATATCTTCCATCTACCTCTGCAAAAATCACTTTGCCTCGTGTTTTTGGAGGAACCATAAGCTTATGCAATATCATTGAGGTTTCTTGCACGGTAGCATAAACACTGCCCTCTTCCAAGTAGTCATCTACCGATGCAGTTATATGTGTCTCCCAGGGCTTGTTCAAATCAATAGAAATCAAGCCTATACCTTCTGGTATAAAGGTTGATCCCATTCCATAAATTTGTTCTAAAGGTCTTTCTATGCCATCAAATATGTTGCTCAATATTCCGGGTCCCAGCTTTACAGAAAGAGGCTTTCCCGTGGATATAACTTCCTCACCCCATTCAAGGCCTGAGGTTTCTTCATATACCTGCAGGGTAGCATTTTCGTTTTCAACAGATACTACCTCTCCAATCAGCTTTTTACGACCAATCAGAACCATTTCCCGCATTTTTAGAGCTTCTGCATTTTCTGCTTTTACAACGGGTCCATTTATATATATTATTTTGGCCTTTGAGTGTTCATTGTTCATAAGCTACTCACCTCATTAAGTCTTTTGGTTATAGCCGCTCCTACTTTATCTTTATTTTCATCTAATATGGCTGTTATAGTTAAATCCAACTGTAATAGCTCTTCTTTGTCCTCTGCTATGATACCTCCGATTATATTGCCAGAAGCTTTTTTTACCTCAAAAATAATCTGCTTGTTAGCTTTTGTCAGCTTCTCGTTCAATATCTGTTCAGACAGCTGCAGATCCTTTTCCATTACATAAAAAATGATTTGTTTTGATTGATCCAAAGTTTTTAGAGCCAACTCAATCGTTTTTCGAATATGTTCCTTATAACCTTGAGTATTTGTGTAAGCTTCCGCCAGAGCCTTCATTTTTTCCATTATTCTTTGCATGGCTTGGTGCTTCTGATAAATCAGCATCTGCTGCTGCTGATTCTTAGCTTGTGCCATCAGTTTGGTTTTTTCTCTTTCTGCTTTTGCTATTGCAGTCTCCATAAGCTCTTTTCTTCTTTCCTCTACCTCGAGCTTAAGTGCCTCTAGCTCTTTTTTGTGAGGTTCTGCAAGCATTTGTTTTCTTTCTGAAGATTGTTCTTCAATATTACCAAATATAAGCTTGCTGAATATCTCTATTTTATCCTCAATGGTAACTGACATTATTAACACCTCATATCTTTAAGCCGATAGATTCCTTTATATAATTTGTTATATAATCAGGTCTTCTTCTTTCGCCGTGTCGATCCGGTATAACCGTGATGATGGGTTTCGTGGCATCTAATCTTATTTCCTTTACTTCCTCCTGCACCATTTCTGCAAGAAGCTCTGTCATAATTATAATCCCCACATTGACATCCTCGACCGCCTTTTCCAAAGCTTGTATAACCTCTGCCTTTTCGTGAACAAGTATTCCTTTTATTCCTGCCAATCTAAGGCCTGTTATTGTATCAACGTTATCGCTAATCGCAAAAAACTTCATGTCACGTTCCTATAATCTTCCTAAAATAATGATGGAAATAATCAAACCGTAAATCGCAATTCCTTCTGCCAAACCAACAAATATAAGAGTTTTTCCCAGTATCTTAGGATTTTCTGATACCGCGCCCAAAGCTGAGGAACCTACAGAACCTACTGCATAACCAGCACCTATGGTTGCTAGCCCTGTTGAGAGTCCTGCAGCTATGAAGCCTAAGCCTGCGCCCTCTGCATCAGACGCCCAGGCAGTTACGATGTCCGGTATAAGCAGCAGCATGAATACCAATATAAATCCGGCATAAACAGCAGTGCTCGCCTTAAGAGCCTTCATCACCTTGCTGCCTTTTTGATTTTTATCTGAAAAATAAAATATAATGCCCGTACCTATGGTCAATAGAACGATAGATATTGCAATTCCTAAAATAATATACATTTTTTTACCTCCTTATGATGTTGTTTTTAATAATCCTCGTTGGCGGTTAATTGTGCCGGCTTATAGGGTATTCCATAACCGGAATAATATTTGCTGAATAGTTCATAGTATTCCAGTCTCAAGCTTTGTATAAATACAATCAAGCCCTCTAAGCCGATTATAACAATATTGCCTATGATCAAAACAGCTATTCCTGCAATTTGCGACGTCATCATCTCCGCCATGGTAGCAAAGGCTATATATAAACCTACATGATTGAGGGCAAAAGCTCCTACTCTGATAAAAGATATAATATTTGATGCTACAGATAAAATAGTTTCTATAACCCCAAAGCCTGCTTCTATATAATAATCTGTGGCTCCATCCTCATATAGTTCTTTTTTGCCTCTAATCATATGATCCAAAGGCTGTTTGAATACCATTAGCAGCAATAATGCTCCTAGAACAAGCAGATAAACCCATGCAGCAACCCCTATTAAATTTAAAATCTTATCTAATACAAACAATATCAAAACTAAAAAAAATAGGTAGCCTGCCAAGCCTTCTCTACCAAATATCCCCTCTTCCAAATCTCGTCTTTTATAAAGGTTGAGTAAGCTGTAAATATAGCTTATATTGATCAATAGGATGCCCAGTACGATTGCACTTATAAGCACTGTATTAATGTTGTCCATTGGACTTATTAGCAGGTGCTCTATTATTTCTTCATTTCCAAATACACTGCCATATAACAATCCAAAAAACATAGAGCTAATTCCTAGTCTTGCAAGTATTCCTCCAAAGGCATCATTCTTCATAATATATTTCAGCAACAAGCCAGAGGCAAATATGACAAAGCCCTGCCCCAAATCACCAAACATCGCTCCAAACAAAAGCATATAGCTGAGGGCAAAAAAAGGTGTCGGGTCTTTTTCATTATATGTAGGGATCCCGTACATCTCTACCAAAGACTCAAAGGGCTTGAATATGATATTGTTTTTCAGCTTTGTTGGCGGTGAATGTCCATATTTCCTGTTCTCTACATCTTCTACAAGCAATATAACTTGATCTTGAAATGCACATTTGATTTGCGACTGAAATTTTTCGATATCACTTAAGGGTACGAATCCAAACATGAAGAATAAATTCTCTCCTATGGCTATTTCTGACTTAATATTTTCAATTTTTTGTTCTACTACCAGCATTGTATAGGATTTAACAATAATAGGCTCATATTTTTCCCTGCTCAGTAGTACTTCTGCTTTGAGCTCGCCTATCTCACTCTTCATCGTCAAAATTTCTTGCTGCAATATTTTGATAATGCTTTCGGTATTACCGGTATAGCCCTTAGGTATATCCAGCTTTAAAATATTTAAAGATACAAAAATCCTTTCTGCATCTTCCTTCAACTCCTTAGGTGTTATGGCTGCAACAATGTCGCTATCCTCAAAAACACCTAGGTGTATAACCACGGAGGGAATGTTTTCGTAGTTTAACTTTAGCTTTTTATACTTTTCTCGAGATAAAGACATCATGTCAAAATCAAAATACTTCAAGCCAAGCAGGGTCCCTATATCCAGTCCCTCTCTCTTGGCATAATATAGATTTTTAATATGCTTTTGTTTAATGCTGATGTTCTGTTCGAGCTCTTCTATTCTTTCTATTGTGTATTTGACAGCTTCATAATTTCTCTTAAAATCCTCCATTAAATCATGATAATTAAAGGTAGGATCTATGTGTCCTTTTATTATTTTAGGCTGAATATTTAAAGCATCATGAAAGGACTTAATAATTTTTTCGTCTTCTGAAAAATCTGCTTTAGAGCTATAGGGCCTTATATCATTTAACTCCTGTATGATATCAATATTGTCTTCTGAAGTCTTTAATTCAATACAGTTGCTGTTTAGCTCAGATAATGCATTAAGAATATGCATGCTTCCATTCATAATGACGATTCTCGCTACTTTGTCCAGATCGCTATTGCTGCCAACGATACCTATAACCTTCATTTTTTCAACAGCCATATTTTCACGCTCCTCCGTTCAAAGTCCGTATTAGGTACTTTTCTGCCTCAGCTTCAGGCATTCCATATCTGATCATCTCAATCATGGAAATCAAATCCCGTACTTCTATTTCCATGAACTTTATGTAGGAAAAGGTAGTAATTATTGTCATGGGATTACTTTTTTCTACTGATTTCAGCTCAAAATACATGTGTCTTTCCAAACGTCTTTCCATAAAAATATCTGTAGTCTCATCATTTTTAAAAAGAAAGTTGTATCTTGTCAGTGCTGTCATTTCATAAAATTCATCCAAGCTCTTTGAATAGCATAGCTGTTTTATAAAATTATTACTTAATCTATAACCTAAATGAATAGAGTAGTTTAATAGTTCCTCCGGACTCAAGCTATAAAACTTTATCCCTCTATATATCCATTGCAGGTTCAGCAAATCAGCCATTATTCCCTGGGCTTTTTGAAGCACCTCGATGTCATGCTTATCTAGTTTATCCCATTCTTTTTGAAGTATTTCATAATAAGAAGCATCCATTACCATTTCAAATCTAAATAGATTTTCTTTAATATTATTGTCCAGCAACGGCTGCAAGTATCTATAAAAAGCAGTACCTTCAAAAGCTTCTATTATATCTCTGATGTACTTTGCATTAAATACTCTTTCCTCATCTACCTTGCTGTATTTGCCTATAAAAACACTGTTGCGAAATGGCTTCGTATCCATACCATTATATACAGCTCGTGCAACTGCCTTCAGCTCTTCTATTTCATATTTAGCATATAAAGTGGTGATAAATCGTTTGTAACTGCCATTGAAATAATGAATAATTTTATCGATATTATTCAACATTTTTTGTTTTACAAGACTCTCTAAATAAGCTCTGTGAATCTGATTAATATCAATATTCTCCAGAACTTCTTTGTATTCAGTCTCTTTTATTAGAAATCGCGCTGCATCTGCCACACTTCTTTGCTTCAGCATGCTTCTGTAGTCGTCAATTGATAGAAATTCGCCTTCAAGAGTCTTTATTTTTGTGTTTACCGCTGCAAATCTGCTAATGTTGCTCATTATGCATTACCTCTCAAAACAACTTATTTTAGGCTTTTTAATATCTTGTTCCACCACTCCAAAGCTATTATATTTATCTCTTGGTCTATGGTATTCTCCATTTCTAGAAGCTTATGATTGGTGTCTTCATTCATAGCTTCTGCTTCTTTCTGAGCCAGCGATACCAGGTCTTGGTAGGTTTTTTTTGCTTCTTCCTTTGTAGACTTCAGCTGAGACTCTATACTGTCCAATTCAAGCTTGTTCGCTTGATCCAACTGCTTAAGCTCATTCTCCCTTTTGCTTTCCAATTCAACAGCTCTTTTATCTACTTCAATAAGCCTTTTAATCTGTAAACTAATATTATTATCCATATAACCACCTGCAAATTCCATATTTAGGTTTATATCCCTTGATTATATCACAGTTCTTTCAGTCTTGAAAAATTTATTTACATTAATCTATACCGCTAATTCTGATTCTATGCCCCTGTTGAGTTACCACTATCAATTTTCTTATGTTATCCCCTGTTTTAACACTATTACACCTGATTCAACCTCGAATTCCTATCAAATTGTCAAACTTTTATAAATATTTACATTAATCATTCAATGAGCCAACAAAATATGGTACAATTGTAATAATAACCAATTTGTGTTAATGTGGGGTGATTTGTTTGCAGCTTTTTAATAATAGTTTTTTTGAACTTACCTCAGCGGGAGACAAGCTATATATACAAGTTCTTAAGCCTGGTTTTGACATTAGAGAATTCAATAATATTATGGCTGATTTCCCTATTATTCATTTAACAAATTTTATTTGTTTAAGGAAAGCCTTGGTAGAAGCCACAGGCGCTCTTGTACATATAGGTAGTTTGAAGAATAAAATTGAGGTCATGCTTTCAAAGGATGAAATGCAAGCCACCATATTTATTAATTTGACACAGAAGGAGCTTGAACTAAACAAAGCGGCTATTGCGACAGAGATTATCAGAGCACTAAATGCATATGGCATTACAGAAGGCATAGAGAACGTATATGAAAAACCTCTTTTGGCGCAATGCGAATTCGTAATTGCCAAAGGCATCCCCCCAATATATGGCGTGGATGCAAAATTAGCATATTATGAGCTATCGGACAAAAAGCCCCTCGTGAAAGAAGATGGCTCTGTAAATTACTATGAACTTAACCTGATTGATAATGTTAGAGCTGGAGATTGGTTGGGTGAGCGCATCCCTCCCCAAGAGGGAAAGCCTGGAATGACTGTAACCGGAAAGCTGGTGCCGGGAAAGAAGGGCAAGGATTCCAATCTGAGGTACGACAAAAAAACCATCAGAGAAGTTTCAGAAGGTAACAAAGTTATCCTCAGAGCCTTGGTTGATGGTGCTGTTAAGTTTGATGGAAGCAAAATAAAAATAGATAATCATCTTATTGTACCTGCTGATGTAGGCTACGAAACAGGAAATATTAGCTTCGATGGCTTTGTGACGATCAATGGAACAGTTAAAGATGGCTTCTCTGTCACAGCAAAGTACGATATCTCAATCAATGGCAAAATAGGCATCGGTGCAGTCGGCAAAATCCATTCAAGAGAAGGAAGCATCTATATCAGAGGCGGTATCTATGGTAAGAATACGGCCAAAATTGAAGCCAATAAAAATGTTTATGTCAAGTATTGCAATGAGTGCAGCATCACTTCTGGGGAGGATATCAACATTGGTTTTTATGCTTTGGACAGTAAGTTAAACGCTCAGAAGGTGCTGCTAGATCCTAAATACGGCAAAATAATTGGTGGTTCAGTGATTGCAGAAGTAAAGGTTGTTTCTGGTGTAATTGGGAACAAATACGAGAAAAAGACTGTGATTAATGTTCAGGGCTTTGACAGAAATCAAATGCGCAAGGAGTTTGAAAAACTGCTGGAGAAGTATAAAGTTCTACTGCAGGATGCCGGTGCAGTTAAGCGCCAAATAGAAGTGTTTGAATATAATCTTTCTGGTGCAGAATACGCCAATATGGATGAGTACAATAAATATGTTATGAGATATGAAGACATCGTTGATGAAATTAAGATGTTGGACGAAGCTCGAAAGAAGCTGCAGCAGACACTTCAAACAAAGGGCGAGGGCGAGGTCGGAATATTCCAAGCCGCCTATCCTGAAACTTTTTTAGAAATCAAAAATATGCAGAGGAAAATCAATTCCATAGTAAACGGCAGCTTTTATGCAGAAAATAGAGAGTTGCACCACAACTAATTAGGAGTGAAGCTTATGAATCATCAGGCTAATAATACCAAGTTACATAGATATGATGCATTGCTTCAGGCAATAGATTTTTTTACACAAAAATTCAACATAAACCAATTGTCAAGCTATGCTTTTGAGTTTACAAACGAAGTACTTTCCTTAGACTCATCTGCCTTATTTATAAAAGCCGATGGCAGCTTCCACCTGATAAAGGAAAAAAATTATAATATTGCTGAATATAAAATAGAAGATAGCCCCAAGCTGCAGCGAATTGCTACCTTTTATGGTAATGTAATGACTTCAGGCTTTGATAGCTATTTTGATAGTAAAGATATAGTAGCCTTTGACATAAAGTTGATCATACCGCTTATCATCAAGGACCTATTATACGGTTTTATCATCACAAAGGATGGATTAGATGAGCGTATGGATCAGGATGATATGCTTATGTCCAAGGCCTTAATGCAGCTCATTAATAACGCCTTGGAGTCTAGTAAAAACTTAATAGATTTACAACATATCAATTGTCAGTTGGATCAAAAGATCTTCAATCTTTTTTCCATCAATCAGAGCTCCAGGGTACTTTTGTCAGAACTAGATATAAATAAGCTTTACATGCTGGCAATCGATATTTTCAGCGAACTTACAAGCAGCCGTATTACATCCTTTGGGTTATATGATGAAATAAAGGATAAAATTGTATTAAGAGGTTATCGTGATGTTTTTTCTTCAAATAAATACCAAAGAGATTTTGAACTTCTAAATAACATTTACAAGGGTTATAAGGTCGTTTTCAATTATCATGAAGATAAAGAACAACTAAAAGAACTATTCAAGAATTATGAAGACTTCGAAGAAATGGATGCTGAATATATTATTTTGATTGTAAAGGATAGAGTTTTAGGCTTTGTTACCATTAGTAAACCCATTAATGATAGAGCTTATGATCAAGCTCTTTTTGAGCTTATAGAAAGCTTAGCAGCCTCTACTTATATATCCTTCAAAAATGCCATCTATTTTAATACAATAGATAGGCAGAGAAAGATTAGTCAACAAAAGCTGCATACATTAACAAATCTCAACGGTTTAATAAGGAATATAAACAGCTGTGCTACAATAGATGAGCTTTGTGACATTACTTTAAAAACGCTGCATTATAGCTTTGGAATCAAGAAAGCCTTCATTGCTCACAAAGAACAAGATTCATATTGGATCAAAAATCATATAGGCTTTGAATTACATAACAACATATTGGAAACCAATAATAAATGGCAAAGCATAAACTCCTATTCATATATAAGCTATATAGCTGACGAAGCTAGAAATTATCTGTCTGAAACACTTTTAGCAAATGTAGAAAATAACAATTGTTTGGTTATCAGTCCCATTAGCATAGGCAACCATGATATAGATGAGGAACAAGCGCCCTTGGGTTATATTGTAGTGCTGCATACCCCGGAAACCTTAAAGGAAGAAGAAGTCTTGTTAATAGAGACTATGGCCAGCAGCATAGCCCCTGTTATAAAGCATCTTCAAGAAATAGCGCAAATAAAAAAAGAATATGTTGTAAATCAAAGAGAATTATTTATAAAAAATTTATGTACAAAGCTTGCTAATAGGGATCATTATTCTATTGATTTTTACATTTATTATAAGATAATAATACAAAAACCCTTTGAAAAATTGGACTTGACCTGCTATAGTCAATATGAGCATTTCTACTTTGACAACATGCTGATTATATTAAGCTACAATCAACTTGAGGACAATCTGTTTGATGGAAGCTTGGAGGCTTTCGATGTAGAGGATGCAATAAACAAGTTAAAAAATGCATATATACAGAACCAATGAAGGAGGTAAAAAAAGAATCCCGAATGAATCGGGATTCTTTTTATTATATCATCAATCTGTGGAAGCTCTTTTTACCCTTCTTGATTATAATTTTGCCATCTTCAAGCTCTTTTTCTGTAATATTGTACTCGATACCTTCAATCTTTTGATTGTTTACAGTAATCCCGCCTTGAGCAACAAGCCTTCTTGCCTCGCCCTTTGAAGGTGCTAAGCCAGTCAATACCAAAGCTTCCAATATATTTATACCTTGAGCCAGCTGCTCCATACTTATTTCTGTCGTAGGGATAGATTCAGAATCTCCGCCACCGCCGAACAATGCCTCAGCTGCCTGCTGTGCTTTGGAAGCTTCTTCCACTCCGTGAATAATCTTTGTCATTTCAAAGGCCAGAGTTTTCTTCGCCTCATTAATTTTTTCTCCAGGCAAGCTGCCTAATCTTCTGACTTCATCCATCGGCAGGAAGGTCATAAGAGCCAGGCACTTCTCTACATCAGCATCGTCAATATTTCTCCAGTACTGATAAAAATCATAAGGCGAAGTTTTATCTGGATCCAACCATACCGCTCCAGACTCCGTCTTGCCCATTTTCTTGCCTTCACTGGTTGTCAGCAGTGTAAAGGTCATGCCAAATGCTTCAGCACCTTCCACTCTTCTAATCAAATCAGCACCTGCCAATATATTAGACCATTGATCGTCTCCACCCAATTGAATTTTACATCCATATCTTCTGTACAGCTCTAAGAAGTCATAACCCTGCATTAACATGTAGTTGAATTCAAGGAAAGAAAGTCCTTTCTCCAATCTGCTCTTGAAGCATTCAGCTGTAAGCATCCTATTTACAGAGAAGTGAACGCCTATTTCTCTTAAAAAGTCTACATAGTTTAACTTCAACAGCCATTCCGCATTGTCATCCATAATTGCTTTACCGTCTTCAAAATCAATGAATTTCTCAAACTGCTTCTTAAAGCATTGAGAATTATGCTCAATATCCTCTCTTGTCAGCATTTTTCTCATATCTGTCTTTCCGGTAGGATCTCCTACCATTGATGTTCCACCGCCAATTAAGGCAATAGGTCTATGACCGGCTCTTTGCATATGTGCCATAGCCATAACTGTAAGAAAATGTCCTATTGTAAGACTATCTGCAGTTGGGTCAAAGCCTATATAGAAAGTAACAGACTCCTTTCCCAAAAGCTCTCTAACCGGTTCCTCATGAGTAACCTGCTGTATAAAACCTCTTTCTTTCAGAACGTCAAAAGCATTTACTTTATTCATATCGCACCTCCTAATTTATTTTCAAAAAACAAAAAGAGCCATCATCCCTCAAGGGACGAAAGGCTCGCGGTACCACCCTAATTGACTGCATATAGCAGTCCTCTTGTTTCCGAGTACATACATACTCTCTTCCTATGTAACGGTGGAAGCTTCCGGCACAACTTACTTGTTCATTTCTCAGTCTGCAGCTCAAGGGTGTATTTCGTATTATATCCATATCAGCTTACACCTAGGACTTTTATAAAGAATTTATAAAATGTCCATCGCTGACTCTCTAAAATGCAATAGTAACACTACTTTTCCCTATCATAGCTTTTATGATTTAATTACTAACATTATAATCCCTCAATATTATTATGTCAATAATTTTTCATTAGATGCAGTAATATTCAAGAAGAAGTTGCTTTGCCTATACTCAACTTAAATTGAAGTATATCTGGCTATAAGGTAGAATTGAATTAGAAATATATGTGGGGTGCTTAAGCTTATGAATAAATCTCAAAAAGCAGATTTTGCGCTGCTGTTGGTTACAATTTTCTGGGGAGCCGGATTTCCTATTACAAAATTTGCATTGCAGACTATACCGCCTCTTTATCATATAGGACTCAGGTTCCTGATTGCCGCTGTCTTACTGTCTATAATTTTCCTTAGGAAAATGAAGAAAATAAATAAAAGTATACTGAAGCCTGCCGTTACTATGGCGGCTTTGTTATTTGCAACCTATACGCTGCAGACGGTAGGTCTATTGTATACCACTGCTTCAAAGTCTGCATTCTATTCTGGCTTAGCTGTGTTATTTGTGCCTTTGATAACTTTTGTATTTTATAAAAAAAGAATAAATTTATATACCTGTGCGAGTATTCTTTTGGCTATCATTGGACTGTTTTTACTATCCTACTCCGGCAGCGATTCCTCTGCCAACATAGGTGATATTATGACAATTCTAAGCTCTGCTGCCTATGCAATACTGCTGCTTTTGACCTCTGATTATGTCAAAATGCATGATGCAGCACAGCTGTCTATTGTTCAAATGTATATTGTTGCAATATTTGGCTTTGCAGCGGCTTTGGTATTTGACAAATGGGATACCCCAATGTCTCTACTGAGCTTTAATTCATTAATGTTCTCAGCTGTATTATGCACAGCCTTTGCTTTCTGGATGCAGGCTACTGCGCAGAAGTTCACTTCAGCATCTCACGTTGCGCTGATCTTCACTATGGAGCCGGTCTTTGGCGCCTTTATTTCCTGGCTGCTGTTGGGAGAACGTTTGGGACTGAAAGGCTTTGTTGGCGGTGGATTTATAATATCTGCCATGCTTGTTGCAGAATTTGACTTCATCGCATTGAAAGAGAAAATTATGATGAAAAATAAAAATGATGAAAAATCCTTTTAACTGCTACAATTCAAATTAATACTGTAAAACCAAACGATATTATGTAAATTCTGACAGCCATATGTTATCATATTTTTCCTAAAAAATATAACAATAATATTATATATATATTTTTGTTTTTGAAAGGAGAAGTATTATGAACAATTATAAAAAACAGCTGGCTTTAGTACTCGTAATGGCTATGATTGCTTGGGGTTTGACCGCATGTCTGCCACAGCCTGCAAGAAGGCCGGTGCCAAATGATACAGATAACTATAGAAACAATTCTAATACAAATGCTCCATACACTGCACAAAACTTTGATAAAAAGACAGGTAACAACAATGGTGAGGTACAAAATCAAACCTCCTCACTTTTTTCAAAGCTGGATTACAGCTTTGCTACAATCACAGAGAATATTAAGGTGCGCTCCGGTTCAAGCTCTTCAACTCCAATAGTAGCAAGCTTAAAAGCTGGAGATGAGGTCAAGGTCATCGGCAAGCTTAATGGCTGGTATGTGGTGAACATTCCAAATACAAACAAGGTGGGAAGCATTTCTCCCAACTATGCAAAGCTGTATTCAGCGCAACCCGGATCAACTAAGCCCGAACCTACAAAGCCAATACCAACAACACCTACAGAACCGACTAAAACCTCAGGCAAAACACCAACTCCTGAAAGACCTCCAGGTACAACAACAGGCTCTAATACTCCTGCATCGCCTGCCGGTACAACACCTAACACCAATACCGCAACAGCACCTACCGGTACAGGTACACTTTCTTCGCAGGGTTCAAGAATATTGCAGCTGGTAAATGCAGAAAGAGCCAAGGTTGGTGCACCCGCTTTAAAATCTAACACTGACCTTAATAAATTGGCAACAATGAAATCTCAGGATATGGTAGAAAAAAATTATTTCAGTCATCAATCTCCAACCTATGGTTCGCCCTTTGATATGATGAAAACCTATGGAGTCAGTTATATGTATGCTGGTGAGAATCTTGCAATAAATAGTGATGCCGACAAAGCGCAAAATGCTTGGATGAATTCGGAAGGTCACAGAAAAAACATATTAAATCCCGACTTTACAGAGATTGGTATAGGATTATATCCAAAAGGAAGCGGCAGTTATACGTATACTCAATTGTTTATAGGAAAGTAATATTATAATAAATAAAACTATGAGGTGCCTCATAGTTTTATTTATTATAACAAGATTTATTGAAAGTTTTTTGCACTTGTTGCAAAAACTACCCAAGGCGTTTCAACGAGGCAGGGGGATATATGCCCACCTCCTGTTGCTGAAATCAGAACCCGCCACTTATAGAAGTGGGGGACATATTTTTGCCTCGTTATAACAAACCTCCAGCATGTACATATACTATAATATAAAAGAGTTTACAATGCTTTAGATAAATCCGCGTACTGTTGAAGGAGCCTGCAAAAAGAATAATCAGTAATTGAGGATGATAATATGGAATACAATCCCTATATATTAGCTGCACTGGCACAGCTTATTGAGAATGCAACAGGTCGTAGTATAACAACACTCACCAACCAAAGTGATAGGATATTAAAGCTTATTAATGCTGAAAGAGCTAAGGTTGGGGCACAGCCTTTAAGAATAGATCATTCTCTTAGCATGCTTGCTTCTATTAAGTCTCAGGATATGGTAGAAAAAAAATATTTCAGCCACCACTCTCCCACCTACGGCTCACCTTTTGATATGATGAAATCTCAAGGGATATACTATATTTATGCAGGCGAAAATTTGGCAATAGATAAACATGCGGATAATGCTCACACTGCATTGATGAATTCAAAGGCACATAGAGATAATATTCTAAATCCCAGCTTTACAAAAATAGGCATAGGAATAGTTCCAAAGGACAATGGTAGTTATGTATATACTCAGCTATTTATAGGATCGTAACATAATTTATAATGGGAGTAAATTGACAACAGCATTTCTATAATAGATAATATTATAGTATATTTACTGTGAACCAAATGAAAAAACAGCAAAGCTGACTTTATAGGAGGAAGCATATGAGAATGAGACACAAGCCTCATGCAGTTGATACGCTGCTTGGCCACCCGGATATCGTAATTTTTAAACCTGCATTGCATAAAGGTCATTGGGCTGAGTTATTTGGCAATTCCAATCCTATCTGTGTAGAGCTTGGAATGGGCAGAGGTCAATTTATAACTACCAATGCATCTAAACATCCTAATAATAACTATTTAGGTATTGAGAAGAAGAACGAGGTTGTACTAACTGCCTTACAAAGAACTTTAGATTTTGAATATCCTATAGAAAATCTAAGAATGCTTCCAACTAATATCGATTATATTTCAGAGTTGTTTGCACCTCAAGAAATCGATACCCTTTATATAAATTTCTGTGATCCATGGCCCAAAGACAGACATGCAAAGCGCAGATTAATACACAGGGGTTTTTTAAATGAATACAAGACCCTTTTGAAATCCAAAGCAGAAATCATATTTAAAACGGACAATAGAGATCTATTTAATTTTTCTCTTGACGAATTCCAAGCTTGTGGCTATGAAATTATAGAAATCACCTATGATTTACACAAGCTTGAGGATCCCGAAAACGTTATGACGGAATATGAGAAAAAGTTCTCGGAAATGGGTATTAAAATCAATAGATTAAAAGCTATAAATCCATTGTAAATAAAGAACCAGCATTTTAAAATGCTGGTTCTTTATTTTAACTATATAAGATTATAGAATGTTAATATTATAATTGTTGTTTTTGATGTAATCTACAAAAACCTTCACTATACTAGGATCGAATTGCGCGCCTGCACATTTTACCAGCTCATCAGCCGCTTCCTCAAAGGACTTGTGCAAATTTCTATATGCCCTGGTTGTAGTCATAGCATCAAAACTGTCTGCAATAGCTACAATCCTTGCACCTAAAGGAATAGCTTCACCACTTATCCCCTCAGGATAACCCTTGCCATCATAACGTTCATGATGGTATTTTACAATGTTCGCTATTTCATCAAAGTGACTCAATGTCTTAAGCATATTCACACCAAATGTCGGGTGTTGCTTAATCAGCATTATCTCTTCTTCGCTCAACTTTTCCTTTTTATTTAACAATTCTCTACCCAGCTCAAGCTTCCCAATATCATGCAGCAAAGCACCAATTCTTATATTTTCTTTATCATTTTCATCCAAATTTAGTTGCTCCGCAATAATGATGGAATATTTAACTACTCCTTCAGTGTGGGTATAAGTATATTCATCCATAGCATCGATAACTGCGAGGAACGCCTTGGTAGCATAAATCAAAGTTTTTCTGTCTGACTTAATTTCTTCCTTGATGTCACTAAATATGGAGTAAAAATATCCCACATTGCCTTGGTTATGGTGCTTTGCTCTATGTAACCTGTCAATTGCTGCATAATAGAGCTTCTCATCACTATCTGCATCCTTTGGGTAGTTAGCCACGCCACAGGAAGCTGTTATATTGCCCTTCGGAAGCTTATCCATACCAGAAAATTTCTCATTGCTAATATATGAGGCAATCCTGCTAACTGCATCTATAGCATTCTTATACTGAATATCCGTTAAAATAATCCTAAACTCGTCCGCACCATCAAAGCAAACAAAGCAATTCTTGTCTACATTGCTAACAATAATATTATATATTTTACAGAGCACATTATTTCGCTCTTCTATGCTGATCAATTCTCTATAAACCTTGAAATAGTCTAAATCTATTAAAGCCAAACATATGCTTTTGTTCTGAGCTACTGATGCGTAAAAAGCTTCCTTATACTTTATCCTAAAGAATCTTTTATTATATGCACCTGTAATATCATCTCTATAAACCAAATATTGCAATGTCTTGTTTTGCTCTTCAATCTCAACAGTATGGCTATGTATTTCCTGGCTCATTGCTTCAAATTCTTCTGTAAGAGCGATTATTTCATCCTTTTCATTGCTGCCACTATAGGCCACTCCCCTCATCAGGCTTACCTTGTTTCTAAGCTCCCTAATAGGGTGCATGATACTATTTTTTAGAAATACCACAAAAAAGAGTACCAAAGACAAAGTAACTACTACTATAATGTAAAAGCCTTTTTGTGTTTTAGCAACAGCCTCATTGAAGAAATCTCCATTTTCTTTTATTTCTATCAAAGCAATGGGATTTCTATTATAATCATTCAGCTTATAATATCTGATATCATCTAGTCTCTCAAGCTGTTGTTGCTCCATACTCATTAATCCGTCAAAATTCTCTATCTTATTGCCGTTTTTTATACCAGCTCCATAATTTATGATATCCACATCGAAGCTATGGTCTTTTGGAAAACTCCTTATAGTTTTGTCCGTGATAGCCCGTGTCATCACGAGAACTCCTCCCCGAGCCATTGTGTCATCGGTATCCTCTATGTGAACGAAACTAAGTATATAAAGTCTTCTGCCAAACTTAGCTATTGTAGCTATATTATTGCCTGCTTTTGCTTGATTAATATATGAAGCATATTCTTGTAAAAACCCATCTTTGGCATTATATTCATAGGCAACTGTTCCACTGTCATTCAATACGTATATCATCTCAATACCGACATCTACAGATGTTATATTGTTAAAAACATCTTCAAACCAAGGGTCATCATCATTGATTGTGCTGACATACATATCGCTCCAATGTGCATAATCAATATTGGTCAAAAGCAGCTGTCCTTTTAAATTTTCGATAGAGTTTTCAATATTGCTATATACTGATTCATATCTCTCATCTCTAACATTATCAAACTGCATTTCAATAACAGAAAAGCTGACTAAATACTGCAATAATATTGGGATTGTTGCCGCTAAAAGTATAGCAATAATCAGCTTACGTTCAAAATTCAACATTCTATTCATAGGAATTGCCCCCTAGTTCATCATAATATATCATCTATACCATTGCTTAACCTTTTCTATATTCTTTATTATGATATTACTCTTGTTCAATTCTATAGACATTTCTTTTTTAAATGCTGCAAGAACTCTTATCACCGTTTCTCTTGTTGTCCCTACAATATTTGCAAGCTCCTGTCTAGAAATGTTAAGGTCCAGCTCAATTCCTGCGGTAGTTTTCTTTCCATAATCCTCTGCCAACTTTACAAGAGCTTGCGCAGTTCTACCAAAAGTATCATATAGAGCTAAATTTCTTACTTTGTTTTGCGCTTCTATCAACCTTTTATTTAGGTATTTTATAAGCGCAAGAGATATTTCAGGGGTCTCTACAATCAACTTTTCTAGCGCAATGTTTTTTATCATACCTAGCTCAGTATCTTCCAAAACTTCAGCTGTAGCAGGATAGACTGTATTATTAAACAATGTCACCTCTGCAAAAACATGACCTTCATTTAAAATATGGAGAATATGTTCTCTCCCATCACTTGAAAGCTTTGATATCTTAACTAATCCTGATTTAATATAGAAAAAAGCTTCCCCTGGCTCTCCCTCCATAAAAATGATTCTACCCTTAGAGTAGCTTCTCATTATTGAAATCTCATCTATCTTTTGAAGAAAATCTTCTTTGAGCTGAGAGAATATGCTTATTTGTTTTAAGTAGTCATATTTCGACATATATTTCTCCTATCTAAATGTTATATGTATTCATTCTAACAAAAATATCAGAATAATGCATTATTTGTTTAATTTTGCGCAAACAAAAAGCAAGTATTCTTCATACTTGCTAATCTTTATATCTTCTAAACTACTAATCCTGTCATCTTAGTAACCCCAGGTCTAACTATATCTGCAATATTTACACTGTGATCACTGACTCTCTCAAGGTTTGTTATCAAGTCAAGGAATAAAACACCTGCACTAATGTTGCAATCACCCTCATTTAGACGCTTAATGTGTGAGGCTTTAAATTGCTCTCTTAAGTCATCAACAGTATTCTCATAGTCATCTACCAATTCTACTAGTCCAGGTTTCTCTGTTTTAAGGGCCTCCAAAGCATTAGACAATGCACTGTCTACCTTTTCAGTGATTAACTTAAGCTCATCAATAGCAAAATCTGAGAAGACAATCTTATTATCCATCTTGTATTGTGCAATCTCAGCTAGATTCTCTGCGTGGTCACCAATTCTCTCAATATCGTGTATTGTATTAAACAACGCACTGACTTTGTATCTCTGGTCCTCACTTATAGCTGTATTTGCAACTGATACAAGATATTCTCCAATCTTTTTTTCCAATTCATTTATTATTTTTTCATTGCTATATATCTTATCTATCAACATATCATTAAAGGTTATTATCGCATCAACGCCATCTTTTACGTTGCTTCTTGCAATTTCACCCATTCTTATTATTTCTTTTACAATTTGTACTACCGCAACAGTCGGAGTTTCTAACAATCTGCTATCCAAATACTGCAGCTCAAATTCATCATGCTTATCTTCACCTGGTACAACCTTTGTAACAAACTTAATAATCATTAAAGCAAATGGGAATTGAATGATTACATTTGCAATATTGAAGAAAGTATGCGCATTGGCTATTTGTCTGGCTACATCTGTGGCAGTCATTCCAACAAGTGTAATAATAGGCTTCAATAAAATTAAGAATATAATGGTTCCCACTAAATTAAAAGTTAAGTGCATAACAGCAGCTCTTTTTGCAGTAACTGTAGTGCCAATACTTGCTAGCAATGCCGTAACACAGGTTCCAATATTCTCACCAAATAATATCGGCAAAGCCGCTTCAATTGGTATCAATCCCTGAAAGGCTAACGCCTGAAGGATACCGATGGTTGCACTGCTGCTTTGTATAATCGCAGTTAAGCCCAAGCCCACAAGTACACCTAACATCGGATTTTGCTGAAGGTTGACCATTAGATCTGTAAAGCCTTGTAGATCCTTTAAAGGCTTCATGGCTGCACTCATTTCATGCATACCTGAGAACAATAAACCAAAGCCTATAAAAAACTCACCCAGCAGTTTATATGATTTCTTGCTTGTAAAAAGCATTAATGCAGCTCCAATGATAAGAGTATAAGGAATAATATCATTGAACTTAAATGCAATAAGCTGCGCTGTCATAGTGGTTCCGATGTTTGCTCCCATTATAACGCCGATAGACTGCGTCAAATTCATAATACCTGCGTTAACAAGACCAACCACCATTACTGTTGTAGCACTACTGCTCTGTATTATAGCAGTAATAGCAGCACCTACCATAACCGCTAAAAATCTATTGGTCGTCAGTATTTCAAGTAATCGTTTCATTCTTCCGCCAGCAGAACGCTGCAGTGCATCAGACATTATTTTCATGCCGTATAAAAATATTGCCAACCCCGCTAGAAGACCAACTATCATCCGTAGCAAATAAAACCCCTCCTAAACAAATAATCCCTGATAATAATACTACAATTACTTTGTAAGAGCAACCTTAAATTTACATAATCTAATAAATTATATTTTTGATATTTCATCCTTATAGTTATTCTTGCTTAGAAGTGCTGCAAAATCGACCTCATTTATAATAATAGCGACAAAGATAAGCAGGCAGCCTATAATGATCTTAATAGTCAACAGTTCATTCCAGAATAGTACTGAAGCCAACGCGCCAAACACTGATTCAAGGCTGAGAATGATAGCTGCGTGAGTGGAGGGCGTATTTCTTTGTGCTAGATTTTGGATAAGAAAAGCAGCTAAGGTACTTAAAAGAGCGGAGTATAGAATGCCACTCCATATGCTAATTCCTGACAATACCGGAAAGGGTTCAAAGATTATTGCCAGAATAGTACATACCACTGCGACAAACAAAACTTGAATCGTTGCCAATACCATGGCATCTGTCTTATTTGCATAATAGCCTATTGATACTATGTGGAAGGCATAGAATATTGCACAGAGAAATGTAAGGAAGTCCCCTGCTCCTATGATCAATTGCTCATTCACAGATATCAAGGATAACCCAAAGAAGGCTATAAGTGCTGTGATCACAGACTTCTTACCTGGAAATCTCTTAGTAAACATAATCATTATAAAAGGTACCAACACTACATTCAGCCCCGTAATGAAGCTTGATTTAGCAGGTGTCGTAAGATTTGCACCGAAGGTTTGTGTTATAAATCCTAAAGAAAGAAATATACCAACTATACAGCTGTTTTTAATATCTTTTCTAGAGGCTTTTTTAAGTTTTGGCAAAAATATGATCGCCATTATGATTCCGGCAATCATAAACCTAATAGACAAAAAATAAAGTGGCGTTATTACTTCCAATGCGTTTTTAGTAATAACAAAGCCACCACCCCAGACCATGGCAACTAGAAGAAGACTCAAATCCCATAATAACGTTTTTGATAAAACTTTTTTTTTCAAATTAAATCCACCCCACATCAACATTACATTGTTAATTATACCCTATAATAGTTTTTCTTCCAATTTAAATATATTACTCTTATCTATTTATTCTATTATCAATATCTCGATCGTATAATATTGTTATAGGAGGGATTTATATGGATTTTTTCAAGGATTTAGGTAAGAATTTAGGCAATACAGCCAAATCAGTATCGAAAAAATCAGAGGAGCTTGTAGAGATCACAAAGCTTAATCGAAACATAAGAAACGAAGAGGCTAAAATTGAAAAGTACTTATTGGAAATAGGCAGTGAGCTTTATGAGAGATTTACCAAGGGTGAAGGTGTTGATGAAAGCTTGCAGGACAAATGTACTCAAATCAAGGCTATAGAAGGTACCATAGATGTATTAAAAGAAAAAATTAAGAATTTAAAAGAACATAATAGTAGTCCGGACAGTGACACGGACCGCAATACAGATTGCTGCAACGAAGCAAAAATCGATGCAAACGATCCTTTGAACCATGACAAAAAAGAAAACGGTTAAAATCAAAATCCCCTATCATGTAGGGGATTTACTTTAAAATCTTATAACTTGACGCCGCATACCTACGTTAATTATCAAGCCCAAAGCCAGCATATTGGTCAACAACGAGCTGCCCCCATAGCTAACAAAAGGAAGCGGTATTCCGGTTACCGGCATTATACCAATTGTCATACCTATATTCTCCAATACATGGAATAGATACATAGCAGTAACACCAACACATATAAGCATACCATAAGTATCCTTGGCCGCTTTTGCCACATATACGCATCTTAAGAGCAATATAGTAAAAAGAATAACGACAAACACTGCACCTACAAAACCAAGCTCTTCGCCGAGTACCGAAAATATAAAGTCGGTATGTCTTTCAGGAATAAATCCATTATTGTTTAAGGTACCATTAAACAAGCCCTCTCCAAAGAACTGACCTGAGCCGATGGCTGTTTTAGACTGAATAACGTGGTACCCGCTTCCTCTCGGATCCAATTCAGGATTGAGAAAAACCAATATTCGTTTTTTTTGATACTCCTGCAAAGCGAAAAACCACAATAACGGCGCACTTAATATAAAAGCGCCTACTGCACCAATGATGTACTTATAGTTAATTCCTGCTGCAAAAAACATCATGGCAGATATAAACATAAATACAAGCATAGTTCCGGTATCATTTTGCAACTGTATAAGTGCAATTGGCACAATGATATAAAGCACGCTTATAGCAACATTCTTAATAGAATTCAACTTATCCTTCCGTGTTTCCAAATGCTTGGCAAAGGCCAGTATAAAACCGATTTTGACAAGCTCAGAGGGTTGAAAGTTAATCGGTCCTAAATCAATCCAGCTTTTTGCCCCTTTAACTTCCTTGCCCAAGACAAAAACAGAAAGCAGCAGCAAAACATTTATTATATATATTGCTGTCTGCATATCTCCAAAGCTGTTATAGTCAATCAATAACAGCAGCAGTACTGCAATAATACCCAACACAAAAGCTACTCCTTGAATCGTTATATACTTTGGAGTGCCGCCACTTGTAACCTGTGTTGCGCTTGCAATCCCTACTATGCCGATTATTATTAAAATTATTGCGGTCACAACAATACCAATATCAATATTTCTTAAAAGCTTCCGATCAACTATATTATCATATCTCATCTTAATTAAATCACCCTTTGTATGATATCCTTTGTACATTAGTATTTTAACATAAGTATTTATTAATATATAGCTATTTCATTATAATTTCGCCGGTCACTACATCAACTGGCATGATCCAATAGCCGTGATTCTTAGATTTATGCGGTTTAAAGTGCGTATAGCCTCGCAACCTGTAATATCTTTCCTCTTGCTTGTTGTACATTCCAGGAATACCAAACATGATAATCTTAATATACTTCTTATCCTTGCGACCTCTTGCATATTTAACGCCTAATATATAATCCTTTCTGCCAATCATTGTGCATTCATTGCACATAAATGGATAACCCACTGGCATTATTGCGCCCATTAAAGGTATAGTTGCACTATTTAACAAGTAAACATCATCTTCGACTTTAAACCACTTTTCTTTAGAATCATCCTCGTCAAAGGGCTCGTATTCCCTCAATTTTCCTAAAACCTTTTCAAGTCTTCTATACATCGGGCTTGAGTAGTAAGGATGATTTTCATAGCCAAGCTCCATTTCGTCATCTTCTTTATGTCCAAGGTGTTTCTTTTTGTCTCTATCATCACAGTCGCTATCACTATCGCTTTCACTGTCCTCATCATAGTAATAGTTCTTATAGTCGATTTCCGGGCATTGTATTTCACATTCATAATGAGGCTTGTGAGGATGTTCCTCTTCCATTTCTATTACAAACTTAGCCTTTATTTCTGTTTGAGTTTCGAACAAGGGCTTTTGTGGAAGCATCTCAACAGGCTTAGTGGGCTCCGGCTTTACAATTGGCACTGGTATTGGTTCAGGCTTCGGAACTGGTACTGGCTCAGGTGTTGGTATAGGCTGCATTACCACTGGCTCAGTTACTATTTGTATTGGTACAGGTTCTTTTTTAGGTTTTATTGGTTCAGGCTTTGGTTCATGTATTGGCGCAGGTATTGGTATAGGCTGCATTACTACTGGCTCAGTTACTATCTGTATTGGGACAGGCTCTTTTTTAGGTTTTATAGGTGATGGCATGATTATCGGCTGCACAGGCACTATCTCTTCTATGGGTTCAACTG
>Ga0154410_1083_pt2 | contig 34827 bp, 32 predicted proteins | sample RifGroB2_FD_115914 | JGI IMG/M metagenome (GOLD analysis project Ga0154410, IMG submission 115914) | Clostridiales bacterium GWB2_37_7
TTGCAGAAATACTCAATAATTCTCATAACCACCATGATGACAGCTATCTTGATAATCAAATCAAAAGCAAGACCTTGCAGATTGTTTATTCCTTTATCCAGTAGAGTTCTAACCAATATAGGAAATAATAAGTCCACTCCTGATACTACTAAGGCACATAGCATATCCGCAAAAAACAAAAGCTTATATGGCTTGTAATATGCTATAAATCTACGTATTTTACCCAAATCAAAAGCCCCCAATCAAAAATAAATCACCTATTAATTATATCATTTGATTTGGTTTCACTACATAGCTTTACGCAAAAATATGCGCCTCACGTCGCACTATTTTTCGCTAGGGAACCCTATGGTTCCCTTCGACGGATGCAAGGGAGAGAATCCCCCATTGTATAGGAAATTATACTTTCCTATACAATAAAAAAATGGTGAAACAAACTTCACCATTTCTTGAATTCTATATTATCCTTGCTTACGTTCACGTTTAGATATCAATACTACTCCCAGAAGCACTAAAATTGCTGGTATTACAACCTTCTTGAGATCAAAGAAAAAGAATGACTTGCTCAAGAACATAAGTCCTAATCCACCTAGTATTGCTACAGGTATCAGCAAACCTTTGTCATGGGTGCCAAATAAGTAAAGCTCCAGCAATCCCACCGCAATACCTATAAGTATGAAAGGCCACATTGTAGTCATTGTACCCCAGCCAAAGAAGACAACGGCATATGCCATTAGACCATAGGTGGTCAAAATCCCAGCAGGTACTAAATTTCCGGGATTCTTATCCATCTTTGTAAAAAATGCAAAGTGTAAGTAAATCCCGGGTAATAATAATGCCAATGGCCAAATATAATCCCAAGAAAAATTAATATATCCTAAGTTGGACAGCAGCAAAATGCAACCTAGGGCAACCAGTACCGCTCCCATCACCATATTTGAATTTCTCATTTAGATATCCTCCTAATTGTTAATTTCACTATATTATACGTATAACCGATATTTTTGTCTGATGAATATCGATTATTCATCAAGTTTTAGAAGAAGTATAACTGTGATATAATATTTATTGCTAGGTTTAGGAAAATGAGTATGAACCCACTAAGGAGTTGAACGCTTTGAGCAAGGATCAAAAAAAACTTATCCGAACCTCCGTATTGAAAAAAAGAAATTCGCTTACCCCAGCAGAAATCAATAAAGCCGAAAGGCAAATTATGGTTAATTTAATGAAGCTCGATCAGTTTATTAATTCTCAAAATATATTCTGTTATTTAAGCTTTAGAAGTGAAGTTCCTACACAAAGTATTATTGAGCATTGCCAGCAGCAAGGAAAGAATGTTTACATACCTATATGCATTACCGAAACCAAAGAAATGGTCATCACTAAATATGATAGTGATGTAAAACTCGAAACTTCAAATTATGGCGTGCAAGAGCCCTCAAAAAGTACCATTAAGCTTGCTGATCGAAACATACTGGATACATCAATTATGCCGGGTGCTGTGTTTGATGCCAAGGGCTATAGAATAGGCTATGGCGCCGGCTACTATGATAAATTCTTTTCTCACATAGACAAGCAAATATATAAAATTGCCCTGGCATTTTCCTTCCAAGTAATTGATGAAGTACCTAAGGATGAATACGATATACCCGTTGACTGTATTGTTACAGAGCAAGAAATAATCACGTGCAGCAGATAATAAGTTTTAGGTGGTGAAGCAATGTTATTTGACATATTTAAAACCTTCTTCAAAATAGGAGCCTTTACGATAGGTGGAGGCTACGCTATGATACCTATCATACAAAAGGAAGTCGTAGATAATAAGAGTTGGATGGAAAACGAGGAATTTCTCGATTCCATAGCAGTTACCAACAGCCTGCCGGGACCCTTAGCAATCAATACTGCCACCTTTGTCGGCTATAAAACAGCTGGGATCAAAGGTGCCATTGCCGCAGCCTTAGGAGCTGTAATGCCCTCATTTATAATCATACTGATTATTTCAGCCTTCTTTAGCAGCTTTGGCAACAGTGCTATTTTGGAGCAAATTTTTGCCGGCATACGACCTGCCGTTGTTGCTCTCATTGCATATGCCCTGGTTAAGCTTGCAAAATCAGCCGGTATTACAAAAATAAACATTGCAATCGGCTTAACAGCACTTACTGCAATATTATTTATTAACCTTCATCCAATTGTAGTTATTATACTGGCAGGTATAGCAGGGGTGTTCATTTTCAAAGGAAAGGAGGAATCGACTATGTTGATAAAGCTTTTTATTGCCTTTATAAAAATTGGTGCCTTCAGCTTTGGTGGCGGCTATGGTGTTTTAGCTTTTATGCAAAAAGAGATTATTGAGAGCAATAATTGGATTAATATGCAGGACTTCACCAACATTGTAGCAATAGCAGAGATGACTCCCGGACCTATAGCAGTAAACGCATCAACCTTTGTAGGCTACAAGTTGAGCGGCTTTGTGGGCTCCTCCCTGGCTACCTTTGGTGTTATTCTGGTGCCCTTTGCACTAAGCCTGCTTGTATCAATTTATTTCAATAAATTTAAGCATCTAATGCAGATAAATTGGATACTCAAGGGTATAAGACCTGCTGTATTGGGCTTAATTGCCGCAGCTAGTATCAATATCGGCAAGATCTCCTTTGTTGATTTTAATAGTGTTGTAATAGGCGTATTGGTCTTTATAGGGGTATACAGGTATAAGATAAATCCTATACTAGCCCTAGTGCTTTCCGGTGTTATGGGGGTCCTTGTGTACGGTGTAATGGCATAAAATAAGTGAATTTGCAATCTGCGAATTCACTTTTTTTCTTCTTTGTCCCTAAAAGCAAAGGGAGAGCGTTCTGATAGTTCATCCACATTCCCCAAGCCTCTTTTCCATAGGTATAGCATATAGGGTATAAACAGAAGCATAAGCTTAACACTTTGTGCAAAAAGAATAAAGTCATACACACCATGCAGCACAATGGGTATAAAAAATGCAAGCGTCAAATAACGAATACTCTTCGATTGATTTGTAAATTTAGCCTTACCAAAGTAATAGCCCATAGCAACCCCAAACAAGGCATGAGCCGGCACTGCTGTAATCGACCGTACAAAGGCTGTATGAAAGCCGCTTAGCAGCACATAGCCAATGTTCTCTGTAGTTGCGAAGCCCAGTGATATAAAAACACTATACACGATTCCGTCATACATCTCATTGAAATTCTTGTTTTTCCAAACAAAAATCCAAAATATGAAAAACTTAAAACCTTCCTCTACCAGACCTGCTACAATAAAAGCCGTATAACCGGCACCCAGCAAATCCTTCTCTGCCAAATCAAAAATATTCAACCTTAGCTCAAAAAATACCACCGGAGCAACTGCAAAGCTTCCCAACGCAAAAGCCTTAAAAAGCATTTGCCGTGGTTCTTTCTCATATTTATCTCGCAGATAAAAGTAGTATAACAAAGCTATAGATGGTGCAACGGCAGATATTAAAAGCAGCAATTCAATCACTCCCCTGCCGAGTTCTCAATAATTTTTATTTGATTTTCAGTTAGATTATATATTTTATATATTTCCCTATCTATTGTTTGCAAAATACATTTTCGCTCTGTTGATTTTTGGGTCTTATATAGCAATTTTACCAACTCTTCAATTGCCTTGCTGCTTCCATTTAATTTTAGCTTTATTGTCAGTACTTTGTTGGGATAATAATCATAAAATTCAGGACTGATTTTTTTTGCAATGCACTTAAAATAAAATTCAATTACCTTTGAATTCAGCAATGCAGCTATATATTCTAAGGAATAAATGCTTTTAAACTCATCCTTCAATACTAGACTATATACATCTGCACTGCAATACATGCCTTGCTTATCCACTGCAAATCTATTTGTGGCAGCTTTATAAGGGTATACAAGCTTATCAGCCTCAAAGCATTGGGTATTTCTTCCCCACTGCAGCTGATACCATTGCCTTACCCCCCTTTGACATTCACGTCTCTGCAGCAGCTTTGTCTTATGGTTCTCAGCGAAAGCAATTGCTTTTGGGTAGTGTTCCGGCTCTTTTATCAGATTACTATAAATAAGAAATTTGTCTGAGGGCTTTATGAAAAACTTCTCTACATGACTATTCTTTATCCAAGGCTTTAAAAGCTCTTGCTCAATACCTAGCTGCATTGCTTGTTGTTCTGTCAAAACAAAAGCCTTATCGCAGCCTGTGATGATGCCTTGATAGCTGTCAAATACTTCTCTCACCTCATGAGTGGCATTTCTGTCTATGGTATCAAAGAGTTCTAAAGCTTCGGGCTTAAGCAATAACCAACCCTCTTTTCTTAGAACCCTTTTTTCAATATAAAAGGGCTCTGTCTTTTCTATTTGTAGATTTCCTGGGGCTTTGCCCCAGCTTTCTATTTTTCTTACCTTTACCATTTTATCGTCTTGCTGCTTTTTGATTGATATGATGCACACTGACACTCCCGCATCAGCAAAAACCTTGCAGTCGCCAAAATCCACAACTTCTTCCACATCAAACTCTGTGATGTAACTGCGAAGCTGCTCTGCAGAGGGACCTTCCATAAAGTATCTGGAGGTAATAAAGCTCAGTATCCCCCCCGGTTTGAGCAGCTCCAAGCCTCTTTGAAAAAAGCAGTAGGATATGTCAGATTTATCTCTATAAACCTCCCTGTAATGTTGATAAAGCAGGGTTTTGTACTCATTCGGTACTGCTTTGTGCCCTATATAGGGTGGATTCCCTACAATAAAATCGAATTCATTATTCCAGAATTCATCAGCACCATTGCGATCTGCAAGTAAGCTGTCTGCGCAAATGATGTTGCTCTTGCAGCAGCAGCCTGCCGCTTTATCTAAGGAGTCCTTCACTAGTTTGACCGCTTCCGGATCAATATCTGCACCCCAAATATTATTCTCCACTATAAACTTGCCTATTTCCTCATAACTAAGCTTGCCCTTCAATTGAGGATGCGCATAAATAACATCCTCCAGCTGCTTCTCATAGGCTTTCTTCAATACTTCAAAGGCTTTCAATAAAAAATATCCCGCACCACAGGATATGTCAAATATCTTAACAAAAGGATTTTTTACAATATCCACAGAAGCCAAAGTATTCAGAATCATATATTCTACAACCTCTATGGGTGTATAGAAGACCCCCTTGGCTTTTCTGTCATCTATGCTCTTATTCTTTTCAAACTTGCTGCCTTCCTGATACAGCTTTTCGATTTGCTTCATAAAAATCCCCTTTACAGAAAAACTCGGCTATTGCCGAGTTTTATTATTTATGTTTTCTTTTTTCTTCTAAGCTGATTACTTTACTGTCGATTATTTTACGCTTGCTTACATATTCGCCTATTTCAGTCTTCACCGCATTCCATATAAAAACGGCTACAGCTGCATCATCCAACCAGCCCATAGCAAATATAAAATCAGGTACTATATCAATCGGCAATATGAAATATAAAAAGCTGCCTAAAATCAAACCTTTTTTAAGGAATGGAACCTCTTTGTCTTTTATGTATTCAAAAAAATATTTTATATCCTTCAATTTCTCATCACCTTGTCTTTTTAATATATATTATACAACAATTGTGCTTATTTACACCACTATAAAAAAAATGGGGTCAGTCTACACCTCAAAAGAACAAATAAGGATGAAGTCGTTGTGAAATCGAGAAAATTCACAACAATTAACATTCTTCATAAGGCTGATTGAAAAGTAATCATTCACTCCCTTGTCGAGGTCAATTTTCTTTCAAAAGCAGAATTAAGCTGCAGTATAATGGCTGAGCATAAAGCAAACCCGCTCCAGCACTTTTAGTAAGAATCCTTTCGGAGCGGGTTTGTTAAAAACTGCGTAAGAGATTCTATAGTAGAGGGTATTAACTACTTGCACTCTTATAACACTTAAGCCCTAATTTCCAGAAAGCAAAAGTAAAAGCGGTAAAAGCAATGGCAATTAGAATTGAATATACGAATCCTACGAGAGTAAGAGTACCCGCAAAAAACTGTGTTGGAACTGTTGCCATGATTCCATATGGCAATACCAAATAGAATAGGAATTTGAAAGCGCCTTTAAACAAGGTGCCTGGTATTTTCATACATAATGTTATTACCTCCCCTTCAAGCCGTTCTATAGAAGATGCCTGAATTACGAAAAAAGGAATAGTACGAAGGATTACTTCCATATCGTAATATAATACGAGCATCATGAAAACTAGAAAGGCATATCCTATAATTGTTAATATTGTTATTTGTTTATGCATTCCTGAAGCAGCATAGACAAGTATACCGATACTCGCAAATACAAGCGGAAGTGAGCCTATATCCATACTTTCAAACGAAAGATGAAACAATGAATTTACTGGTTTTGTTATATACAGATCAAGCTCTCCTGATTTGATTTTACCAGGTATTGATATGACCCCAAAAAAGTACAAAAACATATTAAGTGCATTTATGAGTGAAAATGTTCCAATAAAAAATAGCATCTGGGATCTATCCCATCCACCAATACTTCCAACCTGTGAATAAATCGTCGAGAACATTAAAAGCTGTATTAAAAACAACGAGCCATCCACAAAAAATACACCGAAAAAGGAAAATCTGAAGGCCATATTTCTTGAAAGCTTCATTTTAAGCAGCATGTATATAATCTTTAATTGTCTTGTTATCCTCATATTCCCACCCCATCATATCTAGATTTTAGTCTTTTATATGTGATTGAAATTAACAACCCAAAAGCAGCATTCCAGAATAAAAGGATTACGATACCTGAGAAAATTTCATTTCCGTTTCTACCCAATAGAAGCATGGTGGGCAGGTATGAAACATAATAAAAGGGAAAAAACGTCATAGTCTTAATAATTCCAGAAGGTAGAAGTGCCAAAGGAATAAGTGAGCCAATTATAAATTGGACGATGTTGTCCTTTATCATCATGAAGATGCCTGTATCAAGGAATTTGAAGGCAAGTATCCCGATAAAATAATTCAGCTGCATCATAAACAATAGCCCAAGCAAAATCAATACTGAAGCAGACTGGATATACCAGCCATTACTGGTGATTGCAAAATCCACTCGGAAGATAAAAATCCATATCACTGCAGCAGTAAGATTAAAAAACAGGAGAAAAGCTGAGACGCCAGCTGTCTGGGCAGTAAAGTAGCCAAAAATGTTCATAGGCTTTATTATATATTTTGAAAACCCTCCGTTTCTAATTTCGTTTGAGATTTGCCATCCTGTGCTAGAGGACTGGTCAAGCTGGTTTATAAAAGAACTGATGATATAATAGGAAAGCATGGAGTTGAAGGTAAAACCAGAAACAACACTTTGCTTTCCAAATATAGCCCCCCATAGTACATATGCAAGAAATACTTTTGAAATAGTGAAAATGATACTGGTTATAGTGTCAAATCTATATACAAGTTGAGCTTTGAACAGAACTTTTGCCGTTTCAAAATATTTCTTCAATTAAAGCACCTCCTTTATCTGAATAAATGCGTTCAACAACATTACCAATATCTTCTTCTTCGATAGATATATCCTTTATTTCGCATTCAGTCATAATGCAGTTTATAATATGTCGGACATCTTTACGGTAAGCCATAAAAGAAAGCTTAAAGGGATTTCTCTCAATTATTTGAACATTAAAATCATGAATATATGATGTTGCTTCATCAAATGTCACCGTTATCATTTTATGTGTCTGGTAACGGTCAAAAAGCATTTCTAAATTTCCATCATAGATTTTACAGCCATTGTTTACAACGATACATCGTTTGCAAAGACTTTTAATATCATCCATATAGTGGCTGGTTAAAAGGATTGTGGTTCCTTTTTCGCGGTTGACCTCTTTTAAAAAGCCCCGTATCTGCTTCTGTGCTACTGCATCAAGTCCTATTGTAGGCTCATCTAGAAAAAGTATTCTTGGGTTGTGCAGAAGTGCTGCTACCAGCTCCATTTTCATCCTTTCGCCAAGGGATAACGTCCGAACCTGGACGTTAAGATAGTCTGCAATAGAAAAAAGGTCAATAAAATACTTGAGGTTTTTACGGTATTCATCCTCCGGAATATCATAAATTTCTTTGAGAAGCAAGAATGTGTCTGCAGCGGACAGATCTTGAAAAAGCTGGCTTTTTTGCCCCATAACGATTGAAAACTGCTTCTTATAGGCATTTTTCAGCTCATTTGGCACATATCCCAGTACTGAAATGGTGCCGGAAGAGGGAGAAATTATACCTGTCAGCATTTTCATCAGAGTAGTTTTTCCAGCTCCATTGGGGCCAATCAAACCAACAAATTCACCTTCATTTATCTCAAGATTAAAATTATTAACAGCAGTTTTTACGATTTTTTCACGCTTGAACAAGCTTTTAATACTACCTCTCAAGCCTTCCTCTTTTTCAAAACGTATATAAGTTTTAGTAAGATTTTTTGTATGTATAATATTCATTATAGTCAACCTCTTTCTTCGTTATTAGTTTTAATCACTAACTGGGGATCATGTTTACGTGCAATATCATGCCTTTTTTATCATTGTTTATTTTCTTTTCGAATAAAATAAATGCCCGCAAAAGACATACTTTGCCTGTGAAAAGGCAAAGTACTCCTGCGGACATAACGAAAACTAAGCAATCGTTTCTATAAAGAAAAACAAAAATAGCCCGACAAACACTCCTTGTCGCGCCATACATTCATAATTCCGGTATTAAAACAAATGCAATCCGAAAATAGTTATTGAAGAAGTCTGTAAGGTAATGCCTTTTTTGAGCATAACTAATGTACAGGAAAATCACCTGTTTTTTGTTAATGCCCTTCCACCTATATTTAGTTGGAAATCACCTTTACAGAGCTTACCGACATCAAAACCATCCTTTCATTCATTAAGATATATACATAATATCATACATAATTTGGAAAATCAATAATGAATTTCAATTAATTTAAAAATGCAACAGGAGGTCAAGTTTGAGTTATTAACTTATATAAAGTTTATTATTCAAGCCCCATACAGGACTTATACTCCACAGCACTTTTTATATTTCTTACCGCTTCCGCAGGGGCAAGGGTCATTACGTCCAACCTTTACCTCTGTACGCACATATGGTGTGTTAGTATAGCCATCTACTTCATCATAATCCTCGTCTCCATCAGATTCATCACGCTCAAACCTTTCGGGACAAATCTTCATAAACCTCTCAAACTTTTTCCTATATGAGTTTATCAGCTTATCTTCATTTTTTCGATTCAATACACTGTCAAAGAAGTCTTTCTTCATATTGTATAGTTCAGGGTATTTATTTTTAAGATTCTGTATATCTTTTCTATGAGAATTAATATTACAAACAGTATCCATCTCAAATCTAAATTGTTCGAATTCACAGTCAAGACAATTCTTTCTACCACATTTATGCATTTCAAATTCAAGCATAGCTTTAAATAAATCATCTATAGCTTTCTCTTCTTCAAGCTGATGCATTTGTAGAATAATAATTGAATCCTTGTCAATTTCTGCTTTGATTTTTTTTATTTCAACATCATCAGGAAGCAGTTTAAATGCAGTATTGATAGCAGCTGCTGATTCCTCTATCAAATTATAAAACTGAAGCTGCTTTGACAGATTCGCTAAGAACCATGCTACATTACCCTTCTCATCTTCATCCCTATTAGCAATGTCCTTCATTTCCTCTAGGTGCTTGCTCATGCCATCAAGGTCATGGGATTCTATATCAGCCCGAATGATATGATAATAAAGTTCAATATTGTCCCAGCCATTTCTGGTGCTTACCTCGATACCTTGAAGTGCAATTTCCTTAGCTTTCGTGATTTGATTTGCACTTAAATAGCATTCTATATGTCCAAGCCATAATGAAATATTGTCCTCATCCAGCAGCAATGCTTGTTCATATCTTTCGGCAGCTTTTTTATGCCAGCCGCGCATCAGATAGGCATGTGCAAGCTTTCCTACAAAACCGGCATTATTTGGCTCATCTGCTGCAAGCTCTTCAAATATTTGTATTGCTTTGCCGCTGTTTTCATTCGCCATATATGCATCACCAAGTAGGATGTTGATTACAGAGAAGTCAGAATAAGTCTTACTTACCTTCTCCAAAAGCTTAATTGCCCTTTGGGCATCTCCGGCTTCCAGCTGCCTCCTACCTTCGTTAAAATATAACCTTGCCTCCACAGGCATAGCATCGATTACATCAAATTGTTTACGCGTATTTTCATCAATCAGTATCTCATAAGCTTCTCTAATATTCATAAACTCATCGGGATATCTGTCAGGAGGATATTTCCTGACAAGCTTAAAATAAGCTTTCTTAATATCGTCCTTTTTTGCTTCCTTCTGTATGTCCAGTATCTTATAATATTCTTTCACTTACATTACCACCTTTTTCAAAACATATCTCTGATAAGCCCACGCAATTTTTGAATAAAGCTTCCTTCTGTTGCAGAAATATAAAGCTTTGCTTTTTCGTTTGAATGATCAATAGACAAGGCTCTTTCCCATACTTTTATTGCTCTTTTCCTCTCGCCGGCAAGTATTTTTAAAACTCCAAAATAATTGAGAACTTCTACAGAAGAATCAAGACGAACTACAATTTCCCGCTCAAAAACATCAACCGCTTTTTTGTACTTCTTTTTAGAACACAATTCAGATACTAGAACAAAAAAAGGGGCTACTCCTTCAAAATCGTTTCTTAATTCTTTCAAGTAAGCCTGCGCAGGGTTCCTTTCACTCTGCTTATTCAAACTTTGAATCCAGCTGTATTCAGCCATTTTAAATCTTCCAAGCCTGTAAAAGCATAAGCCCAGAAGATTCCAAGCAGCGATGCTGTTATTGTCATAGGTAACAGCTTTTGAAAGATTTTCCACGGCGGACTTTATATTTTTATCCATGGCATCTTGAAGTCCATTATTATAGTAGCGCAATGCAAGTGAATCAGTCATTTTCCTCCTCCGTTATATCGTAGATAATGTCTGCAAGCTCATCCTTCAACTTGTCCAATATATCTCTATCTTTGCCCAATACCAGAGCTTCCTTTATCTTCATAATAAGACTTTCCAAATCTATTTCATATGGACCTGCTTCTCTATTTTCTAAAATCCTATTTGCCTTTTTAATTATAGCTCGATACCTTCTGGCTTCGGATATATTTTCCCATCCTTCCAAATCTACTTCCGCAGCTATTCCAACTCCGGTTGTCTCAACTGTTATATTTGCCTTTTTCCCTGTACTTACTATTGATGCTTCTACTTGAAGTATCCCATTGATATCATAGGAGAACATCACCTTGATTTTCTCTTGAAATGCCGGAGCAGGCGGAACACCCTTAAGATGAAATTTACCAAGCAGATTGTTCATCGAAGCCTTTTTGCATTCTCCTTGATATACTTCAATGGCAACTTCTGACTGATCATTCTGTGCTGTTCCGTATATTTTCTCCCTTACAACCGGGATGGTTACATTTCTAGGAATTATAATATCATAGACATCCGCTACCGAAAATCCACCGATATAGTCAAGTATTGAGGTTCCTAATGTATAGGGACAAACATCGGTAATCATTATATCCACTTCACTGGAAAACTCGTTATTGATAATTCCTGCTTGAATTGAGGCACCTCTTACGACTGCCAAATCAGGATCCACCAGCTGCTGAGGCTCTTTACCCAATACCTTTTCAACAAACCTTCTTACATATGGAATTCGTGTGGATCCCCCTACAAGAAGTATAAGATCTATATCCGAGGGTTTAATGCCCGAATCCTTCAGTGCAATACCTATTTGTTCTTCTGTAGATTCTATCATGTGTTTGATTAATCCTTCAAAGATTTCCCTGTTTACTGTTTCTTCCAGAGACACGGGAGTTCCTTTTACTTCAGCAAAAAAAGGAAGTATAATATTGTATTCGTTTTCAGTGCTTAACGCAATCTTACACGTCTCAACCGCTTCCTTCAATCTCATCGCAGCTCTTTTGTCAGATGAAACATCTATGCCGTATGTCTGATTGAATCTATTCAGAAGATAGTCAATAAGGCTTTGATCAAAATCCTTACCGCCAAGCTTGTTATTTCCGCTGCTTGCCTTCACATCAAGTATACCTTCAAACATTTCAAGTATTGTTACATCCAGTGTGCCCCCACCTAGGTCGTAAATAAGTATATTTTTACATTCGCGCATATGCTCAATACCATAATCTAGAGAGGCGGCAGTAGGTTCATTTATTATTCTTTCAACCTTTAATCCCGCAAGCCTTCCTGCTTCCACAGTCGCCTTTCTCTGCTCATCGGAAAAATATGCTGGTACTGTAATAACGGCTCTTTCTATTTTTTCATTCAAATGCTTCTCAGCACACGCAATTAGATATTTTAAGATATAACTCGAAATCTTCTCTGGTGTATATTCTTTTCCGCCCATTGTCACCTTTGTGCCTGAGCCCATGAGTCTCTTAATCTCAATAACAGTGTCATTTGGTTTTAATAAAAGCTGCTCCTTTGCTTCTCTACCGACAATTATATCACCATTATCATCAATACTAACCACTGAAGGAGTTATGTACTCTCCATTTTGGTTTGGTATTACCCGGGGCTTTCCATTTTCTAAAACCGCAATTTCCGAGGTTGATGTTCCAAGGTCTATACCCACAATCTTACTCATCTTCGCCACTATCCTTATATTTCATATTTACAACTACCTGAGCTTTTCTTAATACAACGGAATTATATTTATATCCGCATTTCAAGACTTCTAATATGTATCCCTCAGGAAATTCTTCCTCATATCTTGTTTGCACTGCAATATTTAATTGAGCGTTAAAAAACACGTGCTGTTCATCGATTCGCATAATGCCACAAATCATTAAGCTGCTTGATATGTTTTTCCACAAAATTCTCATTTGCTCTGCCCTACTGTCGGTATCATGCTTTAAAGAATATCTGTACATATCTTCAAGCTGGTCAAGAATCGAAATTAATCCCTTTACAAGGGCTGTTTTATCTTCTTCAAATACTACTTCTGACTTTTTCAACTCACTGATAAGTTTTTCCTTTTCTTTTTCTTCATCAAGAATAGTAAGAATTTCCTCAATCTGCATATTCGTCTTGCTTTGCTCTTTTCCAATACGCTTTAATGTCGCGTTAAGAGACTCAATTATTATCACTGTTTCGTTTTGTATATCTATAAAAGTCTTATCAATCTCCATAAAGTCGAATTTCTCAAGCTCTTTTGTAAAATCAATCATAATTTGCCCCTTCCACAGTTATTTATTACTTATATTCTGAATTTACATTAGCACATTTTTGACCAGTATAAAAGTAGTATTCTCTTAAACTAAAAGTTTAAAATGGCTTCCTAATCTTTGTACCTGAGAAAGCGCTGCATCACAAGAAATACCTGTCATATGAATGACAGGTATCTTTAGATTTGCTTGTTGTATATTGTTATACCAATTCTATCGATATGCTCTTTAATATCCTTATGCTGCAAGGAACTATAATCTACCACATCCACCATATATGGTATTGGAAGCTTTTCATTCATATAAGCACTTGCATTCATAGCCAAACTCGCGTTGCAATTACTGCCTTTTATAGCTAAGTCGATGTCACTTCCATTTTTATAATTGCCTTTTGCTCTACTTCCAAAAATTACCACTTCCTCTATCTCAGCATATTGTACAAAGGCTTCCAATATCAGATTAAATGATTTTTCCGATATTCCAAATTGATTCATATTTCCACACCCAGTTTTGTAATGACTTGTTTCAATGCCGGATAAAAATTATTTACAATAAGTTTATATGCCAATTCTGCATTTGTTTCATTATATGTATGTGCCATCAGATTTCTTTTATCAAGCATGTCCATCCATATATCCCCGTTATCAATAATCTCATATTTAAAAGCTTCTTTGATTGTATCTCTTGGAAATTTCACTAAGACCTCTTTCTCCTCCAAGTAGTCTTTAAGCGTCTTCCATGCCAATTCAAATGTAAATTCATATATTTGAATAACTCCAGCTTTTTCCAAATCGGAAAGATTTGTTTTCAATACAGCTTCTTCCAAATGCTTGAAGGCTTTTTCATAATTTTGAAAGCGTTGTTTCCACCTTATGTCACGCTCATTCATATTGGATACCCTACCTTTACTATTTTTTTGAAATACATCTCAATATTGATTGCTTTGTATAAATGCTACCATAACATGCTTATTAATTCAAGAAAGAGGGGGCATACAAGTGACTTGGAACTTCCATCTTTTATAAGCTAGCTTATTGGTTTTGTAATGCTTATTGTAATCACAATACATAAACCTTCTGCTGATGCCTTAGCTGTAAAAACGGAAAACGGGGTCAGACCTGAGTAATTATTTGCGACTACTCCATTCATATTTAATTTCTTCTGTTTTACCTGCTCTCAAATGGTTTTGGTGAATGTATCTTACGGGTATACCAGTTCCTATAGCTGTAGATTCAACATAATAAATATCTCCCTTGTTATCAAGAACTATTAGTTTAGTTACGCCAAGTCTTGCTATAAAGGCAGCACTTGCATTTATGCCGATTCCGAGCGTCCATAGTTTGTTGCTTTGCACTCCTTTATTGCCTTAAGATATCTTATGCATATTCTGGTTAATTTTTTTTCTGGTTATTATTCTTTTCATTCGAATTATTAACAAGCTTCTTACCACATTCAGCGGTAGGACCATCACTACCTTCCATAGCATCCGCTAAACCTGCACTATCCACAAGTATTACTGGGGTTATCTCCCTTAACCTATAGATAAATAGGCGGCAACTCTCTGCACTTTTATTATGCCATAAACAGACTAATGCGCTAATAAATTCTTATTTGCTAAATATGTATTTAATTATTAATTCCAATATTCCCCGTTTATCAAAACTAATCCATCAAAGTTTCTATAAATACTATTCTGCCTCTACTTGTTTATGGCATGTTTATGGCACCTAGAGTGTATTTGATGTTCTATAACATTAACAAATTCAAATGTCACATAATAAATTACTCCATTTACTATTATGTCACCTTGTTTTTATTCCTTAATTCTTTTGCCATGTTCAACTCTTTATAATAGTAATCCCTATTAATTTCTAAATTTTCAGTATTTACAAGAGTGCTTTCAATATACTCTTCAGATGTAATATTGAATAATATATCTGAGGAATGACCTTTTTCGTAACCTTTGAAATCCTTTGTAATATGGATTTAGTATGAATTAATAATAATAATATAGAAGGTACAAGTTACACTTGTAAAAAAATAAGTATATTAAAATTGATATCAGTGCTTCTATTTTCATATAACATATACAAGAACGATGTAGATGTTAAACTAAAAATGCAATATCCATATTAGGCTATTAGGTTATAAAATCAAGTAGAAAACGAGGTCAGGCTTGAGTATATAATTTGCATACACATTAAACGTAAAAAAACTACAAAGGAAGTATAGCGGACACTACACACCAAGCAGTTGTAAAACTAACTGCAGGAATTAACTAATGGCAAACTTCAACGCCCCAGATAGGGGCGTTTCTTATGCTCCGAACTTATTCAGCTTCATGGCATTGGCCAGCAGATAGTTTATGAGATATCTGCTCTCAAAGGTGCCCAATCCACCGCTGTTGCAGGCATTCTCTGTAAATCTCATGGCTCCGTCTGCTCCGCAATAATCCGAGCTTATCATTACAGGTACAAGGTGCCAGCTGTGTGCCTTCATAAATGATGGTGTGGAGTGGTCTCCTGTCACGCAGAGTACATTTGGCTTTTTCTCCAGTATAATGGGCAGTGCCTTGTCTACCTCTTCTATAATTTTTGCTTTTTGTGCAAAGTTGCCATCTTCTCCGCTGCTGTCTGTATATTTCACATGTATAAAGAAGAAATCATATTTGTTGTGCAGCTCATTATACTTATGAAACAGCTCCTCAATGTTCTTGCCTGCTTCATCTATAACAGTCATGCCTACCAACTTTGACAAGCCCTTGTACATGGGATAGGATGCCAAACATACTGAGTTCAACTTAAATCTTTCCATCATGGATGGGATCCTTGGTTTACCAGAAAAGCCTCTCATCAAGAAGGAGTTGGCAGGCTTTAGATCCTTAATTACCCTTCTAACCTCCTGATAGAACTTATTGGCTATTTGAGCTGCTAATTCTGCTTTTTCATTTAGTGCTTTTACCTCAAGAGGCCGCTTGCCCTCAGTTAGTGGGTCTGAGTCTGTCAAAGCATCGCAGAGGTTCTGTCCTCTAAATGCTACTACAAATCTATGCTGCATGGAGGGTCTTACAATGACCTCTACTCCATCAATTTCTTTGATGCTCTGACTTATCAAGCTGCATAGCTCTTCACACTTTTCTGTGGGTATCCTCCCTGCACGTCGATCCGTAATAACCCCATTGTCATCCGCAGAAGCGAAATTACAGCGAAAAGCAATATCTCCATCCTTTATATCCAGGCTGAGTCCAACTGCTTCCAATATACCTCGACCCATTTGATATTGCATTGGATCATAGCCAAACAAGCCTAAATGTCCCGGACCGCTGCCCGGCGTAACGCCTGGCAATACCGGTATCATTTTTCCCATTATAGAATCCTTGGCTAACTTATCTAAATTAGGAGTTATCGCATATTCCAAGGGTGTTTTTTTACCAAAATCCTTATGTGGTATATCCCCTATTCCATCCATAACCAACAGCAGAATCTTTTGATTGTTTTGTGTGACAAGCTTCTCAATGAGGTTATCTCGGTTGTTCATAACTTTTGCTCCTTTCAGTGCTTATGCAATAATAGTTTTATTATGCCAATTTACACTGCTAAGAATGCTTTCTTTGCTCATCATGATACACCTGATCTATCACGATTGCCAAAACCAAAAGGAAAGCATGATCCTCACCCTCAACAATTTCCACCCCATAGGTGTCGCCAAAGGAAAACCATTTCTTGTTGATTGCAGCCACCATACTTCCATCTCTGTAAATCTGAAAATCATAGCGAAAGATATTACCTGCAATTTCATAAGCTCCATTTACACTGTCTATTGCAAATCTAGGTGTAAAGAGGGATAGCTGCTTCTTTACGGTCGCCATTTGCTGTCCATCGGCATAAATATGATATTCAGGTAAAAACTTAAAAAGCTGCTGCTCTATATAAAAAAGCTCATTGCCGCTTAAATCCATTATCTTTAGCTTATCTCCAAAGCTGAGAACCTTTCCTTGTACAATATATCTGTCAATTTCCTGATCATCCTTAATTGTAAAATTATCTCCTAAGCTAAAAATTCTTTGTCTAATAAGGTATTTCATATAATATTCGCCTCCTTATTTTTTTTGCAGATTTCTGATTTTATTATTGTATTATACCATTTTTTGCTATTTATTTATAACAAGATTTTACTGAAAGGTTTTTTGTGTTATTTACAAAAAACCTACCCGAGCGTTTCAACGAGGCAGGGGATATATGCCCACCGTCTCTTGCAGAAATCGGAACTCGCCACTTATAGAAGTTGGAGACATCTTTTGCCTCGTTATAATTTTATGCATATTTGCAAATTTTATAGATATGTTATAATATTAGATAATAACGATTATCGTAGTGTAATTATTATCTTTGAATAAGTAAAACGCACGCCTTTATGCTATTACAGAAAGTATATAATGCGTTGAAGGAGTTAAAAATGATCGATGTAGTAAAAGTTCTTAAAGAAAAAGGTTATAAAGTAACACCACAAAGATTAGCAGTTTATGATATTCTGAAAAATACAAAGGAGCATCCCACAGTTGAGGTAATATATAATAAGCTTCAGCCTATGTATCCTACTATGAGTTTGGCTACAGTATATAAATCCTTGGAAATGTTTAAGGATCTGGATCTGGTACAGGAATTGAATGTAGGCGAAGATAAGTTCAGGTATGATGCCAACGTGAAGCCTCATCCACATATAACCTGTGTCTCCTGTGGAAAAGTTGATGACGTCGATGATGAAATGTTCTTTAACCTTTCAGAGCAGGTATCCAATAAAACAGGCTACCAAATAACGGATCAAAAGCTGTATTTCTATGGACATTGCCCGGTATGTAAACAAAAGCAATAAATTAGCTCAAGATGGCATTTAGCTGTCTTGAGCTTTTCTTTCTATTTTTTACAAGCAGATCTATTCTATTAAAGACTGATCCACTGCATTTCTTATTGCTTTTGTTATTTTGTTTAATATGTATGTAGTATTTTTTGTGCTGTCTGATGGTACGAAGTCTTGGTTTTGAATGACATTATATAAGTGCTGTGGTATTTCATCCTTCAATGTGGGGTTCTCATTGATATATTTCGGTGGAAATTCAGTAAGCTTAATATCACTTATTTTCTCATTCTTGATTATAACCTCTGCACGAATATTTCCATGTTCAGTCTTTTCATTTCCAACAAAGGTTCCATCCTTATACTTAAGGTATGTATATCCTGAGGAAGGTAGACCAACCCCGCTGCTTCGCATTGTAAACAGTATTAGTGCTGCTATAACAAGGATCAATAAGAGTGCTGCATACATCATAAGTCTTTTCTTGGTTATTATAATAATTTTTGGCCTCAAAACTATCCCTCCCAACGTAATCTCTTATATAACATTATTACTGAGGGAACAAATATATGACAAACATCAAAAATTTTCATGTGAACTCTATAAATTTCACTATAGTTTTGACCTTGAAGTGAAAAAGTGCTATTGAATGTATTTCAGCATGAATAGCATGTTTGTTATCCAAAGGCTGCCTTCTGCTGTTTTTCTAAATTGCATATCATAATTTCTAAATTTCGCGATGATTGCTTTCTCACGATCCACTTTATAAATTTGCCTATCCAACAGTTCAAACTGCTTTATGTATGCCATAAAATCAGCCATACCGCCTATTCCAAAGGCATTCAGCTTACTATCCAGATCTTTTTTCCAAAGCTTTTGCTTCTCTTCGAAGCTCCTAGTATAATAATTGCTTATTTTCTTATCCTTTAGCTCCAAATATATGCTGTAACGATTCAGTTCCTTGATTATAACCTGTGCTGCCTTTGTTTTGTTCATATATAATAGCTCCAGTGACTTTAACTGATCATCAGCTATGTTTGAGTTGGTTGTGTTAACGGATGCCTTATTAATTACTTCTTGCTTTTCTATTAATAAGCCTTCCAAATCCAATTTGGCAAAACCCTTCTCATCCATAGCGATAGCGGCTATAGCCCTTTCTAGTTCTATCTCGCTTAAGCTGCCGTTTTCTTCCTTAAAGCTCAGCTTATAATTCTCTTTGCTATAGAGCTCATTCAGCAAGATCAAGCCTCGATAGCGTTCTTCTCCTTTTAATACATTAATTATTTGTACTGCCTTTTCCTTGCTTTGGGCATCCTTGCTTTGAAGCAGCAGCTCTCCCGCTCTATCAGCAGTAATTACAATTCCAATGTTCTTAATAAGCTTCTCCAGCTTTTGCTTGTTCATTTCAACCATTTGTCTATAGAGCTGCAGTCTGACTCTGCTTTCAAACAATTGAAATAGGGTTTCCTGACTCTTGCTGTTGTTTGCAGTCTGCCTTAAAGATAAAATCTCGTCGAGCAAAGCTGTTCTATCCGGTCCCATCTCTACCAATTTATCTATAAGCTTTGATTGCATTAAAATCACCAGCTGTTCCTTGCTGTTCTGATCTTTTAGCACACCTTTGATATAGCTGTCAAACTCCGGTCTTGATACATTGTTAAAGGCTGGATAATCAAATACCTCCGAGGTCTGGTATTGCTTAAGAGGCTTTTCTGTCCTGATGCTGTAATAACCCTTATAAATATCACTATTAAATAATGGAGCATTTTCTTCAAGACTATAGTCCCATTTTAAGCTGTGCAATATGCCACTGCCATCAAAGCTTCCATTATATGAACCCAAATAGTAGATATAATTTAAAGTATTTAAGCTTTGTCTCTGCTCTGCCAGTATGATTTCAAGCTGGTCATAATAGTTATTGATAACCTTCAGATTCTCAGAAGGTTCAAACTTAAGAGCTAATGGCAGGTCTGACATAGGATTTGCAGCTTTGCTTTCAAAATCAGCATAACTAAACATAATACTATATAAGCTGAATACACATACAATAAATATTAAAAAAAGCTTCTTCAAATTTACCCCTCCCCTTTTTATTGTATTAGACTGACTCTAAAATATGCTTAAATCCAGCTCTTTTGAAATATACTCCAATATCTTGATACCACCAGCGCTGTTGCCTTTGCTGTCTAATGCAGGTCCAAATACACCAATTCCCATTTGACCGGGCACTGCTGCCACGATGCCTCCGCCTACACCACTTTTGGAAGGCAAACCTACTCTAACGGCAAATTCGCCAGATGCATCGTACATTCCACAGGTAACCATAAAGGTTTTTACCAATCTTGCAATGCCCTTAGGTATCAGCACTTCACCCGTAATAGGACTTTTACCGTCTCCCGCCAGCACAGCACCCATCATAGCGATGTCAAGGGCATTGACCTCAATAGAGCACTGCTTAAAGTACAACTCAAGCACTGCTTCCACTTCACCTTCTATTATGCCTGCGTCCTTCATAAAGTTGGCTAAGGCTCTGTTTCTAAAGCCTGTAGTACTTTCTGATGTATAAACATCTTGATTAAACCAAATTTTATCGTTGTGGCATAGCTTTCTTACAAAGCCTATCAGCCTGTTGAGCTTATCCTCTACTCCTTCACCAGAAATCAATGAATCTACCGCTATAGCCCCTGCATTTATCATAGGGTTTAGAGGCTTTGCTGTTTTCATTGTCTCCAGCTTTATTATTGAATTAAAAGGATCTCCTGTAGGCTCCATCCCAACCTTGCTAAATACATACTGCTCTCCGTTGTCCATAATTGCCAGCATTAGAGCAGCTACCTTAGATATGCTTTGCATAGTAAAGACATTGTGACAATCCCCACTGCTCCAGCTTTTCCCATCCATATCAACAACTGCCACACCTAGCTGCCTAGCATCAACCTTGCTTAATTCAGGTATATATGAAGCAGTTTTGCCTTCCAACGTATGAGGCAAACTAAATCCTATGGCAGCATCCAAGATATTTTGCATGTCAATCCCTCCATTTAATAAAGACAATATTGCATAGATCAAATATATAATCATAGAGTTTACATATTTACCAATAGCATCTATAATTATAATATATATTTGATATTAATTGATAGAGATTATTTATACTATGCATTTTTTTGGGGGTTACTGTTTTGAATATACCACATGACACACTGGACTTAAATAAATTTATATCTTCTATATCCTTAGCCCTGGATTTGGCAGAATCCTGCGTTTTCAGGGATTGTAGACTTAATGCCGAGAACGTTAGAGCTTTTTCACAATTGGATGTTAAAAACCACAATTTTGCTTCTCATTCAAAGAAAACTGCTTTAATTTCTTTATATTTATCAAATAGCCTTGGATATCAAGGAGAGAAATTAAACAACCTATACATAGCTGCTTTTTTACATGATATTGGCGCTGTTGATGCCTTAAGCGTTTGTCACACTGACTTAAATTTCATTTACGAGCATTGTGAGTTTGGTTCAAATATAATAAAAAAGCTTCCTATTGACAATGACATTTCCTCATTTATTAGGTTTCATCATGAGAGTTATGATGGCAGCGGTCCTTCAGGGCTCTGTGCCAATGAAATCCCACTTGAAGCTCAAATAATACATATCGCTGACTTTTTTGAGATTATATACAATAGGGACATTGGTCCCATACAACGAGAACTCATATTAAACTGGTTTAGGTCTCAGAAAGCTAAAATGTTTGACCCGTATCTGGTAGATATCCTCTTTGATATTACAGAAAAAGAAAGATTTTGGCTGGATCTGGAAAACATGGACCGGGACTATGGCGTTTTAGAGAGAATAAGTCCCAAGATGCATACACCTATGAATTTGACTCAGCTAGCAAATATTTCCTCTGTATTTGCAGCTATTATTGATAAAAAGAGTACATTTACCCATGAGCATTCCTTCAGGCTATCCCGCAAAACAGGCAAAGTTGCTGCGTCGTTTGAGCTTGATCAGCAAAATATAGATAAAATTAAAATAGCAGGTCTGCTTCATGATATAGGTAAGCTTGCTGTTCCCAATGCCATACTAGATAAACCCGGCAAGTTGACAAAGGATGAATATTCCATCATAAAGTCCCATGCATATTATACTAAACTAGTATTGGACAAAATCGATGGTATTCAGGATATATGCGATTGGGCTTCCAACCATCACGAGACACTAAGAGGAACCGGCTATCCTGAAGCCTTTGATGCAGGCAGATTGTCCATTGAGTCAAGAATATTAGCCGTATGTGATATTTATCAAGCCCTGACAGAAGACAGGCCATATCGTGCAGGTATGCCCAAAGACAAGTCCTTTGGTATACTAGATAATATGGTCAGTATAGGAAATATTGACGGTCAAGTAGTCAGAATACTAAAGGATATAGTATGATTAAAGCAGCAGCTTAGGCATTGCCTGTTCTGCTGCTTTTTTTTCATGTCTTCTATGACATTTTTTAAGTCCCTAAGTGCTATATCAAAGTTGACCTTCCTGACGCCGGTACTATCTGCCAGTGCGACTACATTTCCATGGGCATCATGGATATAGAAATATGTTGCAGGGGTTGCTCCTGTATAATCTATCATCTGTAGAAGCACACCGTTTATATCTCTTACAAAGAAATATTTAACCTTGTTTGTTTCATCTGTGATATATGCAAGATCATCACCGGTGTAGTAATAATTCTCTGTTTTGCTAACTGTAATTTTTTTGCTTCTAAGCCCTAGCCAGTTATATTCATAAGTGGCAATTACAGTAGCTCCGCTTTCTACTCTTATCAGTTGGTTTTTATCATTATATACAAAAGTATTTCCTCCCGAAGTAACCATGTTTCCATAGTCGTCATGGGTATAACTTACATTGCCGGTTCTGCTAAGAAGCTCATTAGTAGTAATTATCCATCATTTTTAGCATACAAAAAAAAGTCTATGTCATAGCTAATAAAATTTAATACTGGTCTTGAAATCAAATTGCCATAGATTATTAACTGAATGTATAAATTTATTTGCTGTCTCTACTTAGTATTTACCATAATTTGATAATATACCATATCTTGTGTTGATAATCTTCTCTAGAACATCTTCATTATTAGAGCTCATTTTGCAGAAGCTTTCTTAACACATACCTTATCCTCACTTTTTTAATCGAAAGTAAACAATAGCAAATAATATTGCTGCAAGTATTAATGCAATACTCCCAACATATAATGCGTTCTTTCTTTCTGGTTCTTTTCTATGCTTCCAATTGTAAATAATCAGTAAATAAAAAGCAACTGCAAGCCCAAAATAAGCGGGTAACATAATAATAGAAGTAAAATTTGCATCTATAACTTTTAAGTCTTCATCTAAAATACGTAATATAATATTATAACAACTTGAACTTGAAATAATAATATATATTTTTCTTAGAAGTTTTTCTCCTTTAAATCTAAATATTGAATAGTAAAATAACCCTATCGATAAAATCAGTACAATATATTTATTAAATATCATTAGTCAATCATTCCTTTTTTAAATTCTGATGCACCATAAGAAATTAGTGAAGTCGCTGCAATGCTTACAATTATACCAGTGAGTGTTGCCGGTATAAAAACAACTGCCGCTAATGATAATAAAGTTGCACCAACGGTGATTAGCATCGCGGTATTCCTCTGCTCTGAAGTATATGCCGTGTTTACAGAATCTTCATACAAACTAGTTGCTCCATATAATAATGTCGTAAACGGCCCGAAAAATTTACCGAATTTCTTAAGTGCTCCTGCAGGGTTTAAATACTTACTTGCTTTACTCCATCGAGCTACTAATTTTACAGATTTCTCAACTTTACTTGAACTTCTGGAAATTGGACTTTTTAATATCTGTAGCCCTTTACGTTCCAAGGCATATTCGGTATATGAAAACAAAGAATCAATTGATGTTGCAGTTTTTAATATTTCTTCACCATAACTATTAGAAACTCCTCTTCTAACATTAGCTTTTTCTGCACCTTCAATATAATCTTCATAAGGAGATGTACTATACAGATCGCCTATCGGCTCCCATAACCCACTTGGATCAACAAAATTTACGGGATTATTATTGCAATACATATATCTATTCTTTGTTAATATAACATCCTCAGTTAAGAACCTGCCTAAGTACTGAGAATAATACCTATTCTTCAGATAATAAAACTCTGTCTCGGGGTCAAACTGATAGCCGCTGTACCTAAATGGATTTGCATCTCTTAGAAGCTCTCCGTTGCCTGTAAACACGTTTGTCTCGGGAGTGTTTATCAGCAGTCCCCAAGCGTCAAACTCATAATTTACCTTTCTGACACCTGTACTGTCTGCCAGTGCAACTATATTTCCATGGGCATCTCGGATATAGAAATATGTTGCAGGGGTTGCTCCTGTATAGTCTATCATCTGTAGAAGCACGCCATTTATATCTCTTACAAAGAAATATTTAACCTTGTTTGTTTCATCTGTGATATATGCAAGATCATCACCGGTGTAGTAATAATTCTCTGTTTTGCTAACTGTAATTTTTTTGCTTCTAAGCCCTAGCCAGTTATATTCATAAGTGGCAATTACAGTAGCTCCGCTTTCTACTCTTATCAGTTGGTTTTTATCGTTATAAACAAAGGTATTTCCTCCTGCAGTAACCATATTTCCATAGAAGTCATGGGTATAATTCACGTTGCCGGTTCTGCTAAGAAGCTCATTGAATGTATTGTACTGGTAGCTTATAGTTCCTACTCCTGTGCCTTCTACTATTCTCTCTGTCCGGTTCCCCATGATGTCGTATTTATATGTTATTTTTCTGCTGGGGGTTTGTGCGGTAAGGCTGTCAAAATAGCTTTCTGTCTTCAGTTGGTTTATGGAATCATATGTGTATTCTACCCTTAGAAAGATTATTTTAATTTCTTGCTTACGTATCAATACAAAGGGATGCAATAAAGTTATAACCTTCATTGCATCCTTATATGAGTTTTGTTACCGCTTTATCATCTTTGTAAAGCCGAGGCATTCATGTCTAAGCATAAAGTATATTGTCAAGTCACAATACCGTTCCCTTAGGAAATAACCTGACACCTATATTTTTATTTTTCGAGCATAAAATAAGTGATAGATAATAAGACTTCGATTACTATTATGATGATTGTGTGCTTCTTCATATTCATTTTATATTTTGTTACTTCATCTGTTTTAGAAGATTTCCATTTCGAGTTGATACCAAAGCCTCCACTTGAAGGCATTCTGCCAAAATTATAGAATATTGCAGGATATTTGTACTTTGCAAACTGTATAGCAAGTGTTATTATTATTATAACTGTAGCAATAATTTTATCTATTATATCCATATCAGTCTATATTTTATCAAATATAAATAAACTTACGCCTGTGAATATTAGTGTTATTAGTATAAATATTGTTGCGACAATTATAAGTATACCTGCTATTTTCTTTGTTTTTAATAATTTTACTCCAATAACTAATAATGAAAAGGAAACCAATATCCCCCCTATATACATTAGTAATATATTAACTTTACTAAACCAAATAAATGACTGTAAATATAAAATTAGCCCTAATATTAATATTAACTTTTGTACTCTTTTCATATTCAAACGCTCCTATAATTAACGTAATCTATTTAGAAATTCTCCTATATTGAACTGAACATCTATTCTTCCTTCAATACCAATCCCCACAGAAAGTTATCCCCCAATAGTAAGATCGTTGAAGTTATAGGTTAAAAAATCTAATACATTTAAATTGCATATTCCGGCGACATACGGACAGTGTAACGGATTATCCGGAATATGCAGGGCCTGCAATAGCCTCTTTGGATTTACAAAGAATTTCTATTGCAACTTTGTTCTATACTATTTTACATCAATTGGGTAGAGTCTAATGAAACAATGAAAGTCCCTGTTAAGACCGTAGATAAACAGTTTTATAAGGACTTTCATTAGACATCGCTATATTTTATTAACTTTAATTATGCTTTGTATCTTAAATTCCTAGCATAGGCGGAATCCAAAAGATAACAATCATGAGTATAAATGTAAATATCTGTTCGGTTACGCTCATTCCATACTATCTTTTAATATACTTTTTGGCCTTAAGCATATATTTGAGTAAGATAGGTATGAAATAAGAAGCCAATATACTGAATGAATATACTCTAACTAGCTGATAGAATGCAAATATTATAGCAGAATTATCACTATCTACTGAATAAAAGTTAGGGGCATAGATTATCAATATAATAATAAATATTATTAGTAGTATATAAAAAATCGAGGCACCTACCAGCAAGACTAGCATGTTTTTCCAAAGCTCTTTGTATGTAGTCAGCTTATAGTTCATAAAGCTGTTTAAGATAGCAATTAACACAATAATCATTAGTATATTATCGATATTGGCAAAAAAACTATTTAACAAGTTTAATTCTAACATCATTATTAGAACTATAAATAATATTGCATTTAGCATGCTTACAAGTGTTAGATAAAGTAATTTTTTCAATTTTGTCTCCTATTCTTTAAATATGGGTATTGGATTATAGTAAACCTGTTCCTTTTGCTCTATTGCATATTCCATAATTCCTCTTATGATTGCAACTGTATCCCTAGGGTCATCTCCATAAGATAAATTATTCATAAATGCTCTATCTGATGTTCTTGAATATATCTGATAGAGGCCTGCCGCTCCAATGAGTTCAATCGGAGTAAACCCTGATGCTGATCCAACATAACCATAATGTATATTCCCTACATCCTGAGCAGTAATAGCTATGCCCTTATAGGTCATTTTCCTAAAAGCCCATCCTGGTTGTATCTTTAGATCCCATGGACCTCCAGTTTTTACTTGCTTATACCACCATATGGCTACATCAAAATCATTTTTAGTTTCAGCATACTTTCTAGCTATCTTACTGTTCTCTTTCATAATAACATCCAATCTATTCGTCACATCAATAACCGGATACATACTAGCAAGAGATTGCCTTCTCATAGTTTTAGTTTCTGGTTCTCCCCCTGCGTTATATAGTGGTCTTAGCCCACTATGATCAACATAATTCACCGGATTATTATTACAATACACGTACCTATTCTTAGATATAACCGGATCCTCAGTCAAGAACCTACCTAAGTACTGAGAATAGTATCTGCCCTTCAAATAATAAAACTCTGTCTCAGCGTCAAACTGATAGCCGCTGTATCTGAATGGATTTGCATCTATTAGTGGCTCTCCATTGCCTGTAAACACATTATTCTCTGGAATATTTATCAGCAATCCCCAGGCATCGTATTCAAAGTTGACCTTTCTGACACCTGTGCTGTCTGCCAATGCAACTACATTTCCATGGGCATCCTGGATATAGAAATATGTTGCAGGGGTTGCTCCTGTATAGTCTATCATCTGTAGAAGCACGCCGTTTATATCCCGTACAAAGAAATATTTGACCTTATTTGCTTCATCTGTTATATATGCCAGATCATCACCGGTATAATAATAATTCTCTGTCTTGCCTACTGTGATTTTCTTGCTTCTCAGTCCTTGCCAGTTATATTCATAAGTGGCGATTACCGTAGCTCCGCTTTCTACTCTTATCAGCTGGTTTTTATCATTATAAACAAAGGTATTTCCTCCTGCAGTAACCATATTTCCATAGTAGTCATGTGTATAACTCACATTGCCGGTTCTGCTTAGCAGCTCATTGAAGGCATTGTACTGGTAGCTTGTAGTTCCCGCTCCCGTGCCTTCTACTATTCTCTCTGTACGGTTCCCCATGATGTCGTATACATATGTGATTCTTCTGCTGGGTGTTTGTGCGGTAAGGCTGTCAAAATAGCTTTCTGCCTTAAGTTGATTTATGGAATCATATGTGTATTCTACCCTTTTTGAGGTACGATTATTTATTTCCTTTGTTCTGTTTCCGTTTTCATCAAATTCATAGCTGTATTCTGCTATGCGGGAGCCATATCTGTTTTCAACTTTGATACGTGAAATCCTGTTGCCGCTGTCGTACTCCCTGTAGGTTACGTAAAACATATTGCTGTCTGCTACATAGCTTTTCTTTAGTCTGGATTCTTCATCTATCATGAATGCAGCAGCTGTTCCATTTGGCCCTTTTATGTCGGTATTATTACCGGCATAATCATATGTGTACTCTATATGGGGAGCAGCTGCATTAATAGGTGATGCCGATAAAACCGAGTATGTTATTTCAGTTATCTGACTGTTGGCGTTATATTTATAATCTTCATCATTGGATGCCGATACAGTCCTCCATACCTGTTTTTTCTCAACTCTGTTTAGGACATCATATAAAAAGCTGTGATTCTTTACTCCGTTTTTTTGCACTTCTTTGACATTGCTGTTTTCATCAAAGGAATATGACCATGCTGTGCCGTCCATTCCAAGTGTTTCAGTCTTTAGCCTATCCAGACTGTCATAGGTATAGCTTAGAGATTTGCCGTTTGGAAAGCTTACTTTTGTCAGGTTTGCATTCTTGTCATAGTCAAAGTATGTTGGCCGCCAGTTTGCGTCTGATATTGATTTCGGCAGATTAAGCTCATTATAGTTTATCTTGACTGTTGTATTGTAATATATATAGCTGCTTGTTGCACTGTCAAAGACAAGATTATCAATCTGGTCCAGATTTTCTGTCTTATAAAAGTTATATATGGTTTGAAGCTTTTTTGTACCCTGGCCTGTTTCAATTGGCGGATATTCAATCGTTTTTACTTTGTCCAGCTTATCATAGGTAAAGGTATATTTGTTCAGCTTTGCATCGGTTAGCTCCAGCTTATTGCCACGGTTGTCATTAAGCATTGTTATGCTATTGCCTGCCTGGTTTGTTATTTTATTTACATAGTTGGCTGTAGATTCATAAAAGTATCTGATTGTTTCATTGCCCTCAGACAGTCTTACCGCATCAATATATATAGCTCCGTAGGTAGCTCCTGCAGAGCCTATGGAAACTTGTATATACTTTGCTACGGTTGCCGGATTACCTGTATATGCTTTGGCTATAGCTTGTGCTTCATCATAGGTTATGGTTTCTACAAATCTATTCCAATCCCTGGTGCCTTTAATTATTTTAGAAGCTTTTTGTCCCGCGAAGCTTCCGCTTGCATCCAATATATCAAATTTAACTAAAGCACCGCTTCCTGTTACATTTTCAGTTCTTATAGCGGCACTTAAGGTATAGCTTGTATTTTGTTTTATAGGCTCTTTTATGTTGTTTACCAGCAGCACCCAATCCGAGGTGTTTGATAATTTCAACATCCTGTCTCCGCTGAAAGGGATGATTAGTTTTTTATCATTGCCTATTGTTATGATTTCAGCTGCAATCCAATTAAGTGTATAGGTTGTTCCAGTGGTACTCTTTAATATCTGCCATTCATCAAAGTCTGCATTGCCGAATTGTTCAAATTCCAAGCTGCCATTTTGTACAAGGTTGTATTGGCTCATTACAGCATTGGAGGCTGCATTTATCCTCACCTTTATATCATCAAACCATACTGTAAGGTTTGGCTGGTTTTCCACTTTGCAATATATAGTAACACTATTGAATTTTCTGATAGCTGCTCCTGAGGATTCTATATACTGCCAGCTGCCATCAGAGGTTATTGGGAAGTCTTTTACATAGGTAACCTGTGGTGTGCCGTCTAGATTAAATTGCAGCAGAAGCTGGCATTTTCCTCCGGGTGTTGAAGTGCCTGTGGTTCTTCCCCAGCCGGAAAAATGCATTGATAAGCCTACTCCACCCTCTTGGTTTATATTCTGTGATAAAAGCTTATTGGCTGTACTGCCTTTAACCATAAAGGATCTTTTACCGGATCTCACATATATAGTATCCAGTTTATCGTTTGCATCCATTGAAGCTGATAGCCACCAGCCGTCAGGCAAATTATTATTGTTAATGTCTGATTCAAAGCCCTCATTATACAGTAGGTTTTGTTCATTTAATACAGGCTGGCTTTCAAACTGGACATTGTCAAACCAAGCCTCTGCCGGTGTAGTATCAGTACCTCCGCTTAAATTAAGTGTAACCCTTGCATATTGTGCATCGGAGGGTGCATTGACTCTGGCACCCTTTCTTGTAAAGATCAAGGAGTTTGCAACCGAGGGTGTTAATTCAGCAGATAAGGGTATGGTTGAAAGTATATTTATGTCTTTGTACCAGCGTACCTCCAGAGTTGCTCCCCCAAAGCTGTAGCCCGCATTTGATGTCCTTATATATGCCGATACATTATACTTGAAATTTGGGGTAACATTTATATAGTCGCCTATAATAATTGTGCGTTGAGCTGCAAGGTCACCCTTTGCTATAAGCTTCATGGATTGGTTTCCATTTACTTTTTGCGTGGTATCCAATAAAACATTTGCCGGGTCACCCTGGTATATATTCCAATCAAGCAGCGTACCTGTTTTGCCGATGTTTTCAAAGCCTGAATCCTGAACCAGGTTCCCTGCCAAGCCGATGGGATCTGATTGATACTGCATATTGCCATAGCTGTCATGATCCATTGAAACAGTGGAGAATATTGGTGTTGTAGTCATCAGTAGATTTCTATTAGCAGGGTCGTGTTCATTTACTGTAGTAAGCTGTCCAAAATCCACAATTTGTTCCGGGTCTTCATTTATGTCAAATTTAAAGATAGTACTGAAGCCCTGTTTATTTATTACCCGCCTCATATTTCCATTTACATACTCAATAACAGTTTGATATTTTTCTCTTTCACTTTCTGGAAGATTCGACCACTTAGGCTCTATTATACCTACCAGATCCTGTTCTTCACTCCACTCATATAGATATTTTCGCTCTACTAGCACAGGAGCTTCTTCTGTACCGGTGTTTTCAAATAATGTGAGTTCTGCAACCCTGCCCATAGCATCAGTTTTGTACTGAGTTTTATATACTTTAGGGTCTGTAACGGTTGTTATTACGGTATTGTCAGTATTTAATGTATAACTGAATCTTGTTACCAGAAATTGCTGCTGCCCGTTAATAGTAAGCTTTTTGGTGATTGTTTCTATTCTTAGCCCACCCTCAGTACTATAGGTATAGCCGTAGCTTGTTGAATTTCCTTCTGCATCAACTATGCTTTGTAAGTTTTGATATTGATCATAGGTATAGGTAACCTCTTTTAATACTGCTCCTGAGACATCCAGTATTCTTACCTTGCTTAGCAGACTGCCGGTATATACATAATCGACAGTTGGTATATCAGGTCCTGTGATACTCTCAAGCTTTTCTCCTGCATAGTTGAAGGTTATTGTCCTACCGGATGGATCAACAATGCTTCCTAGCTTCTCAGCATCAAGATATCTCATATCAGTGGTATTGTTGTTGGTATCAAGGATTTTATCAAGCCTGCCATCAGCTGTAAAGTAATATTTGACACCGGATTGTTCTTTAATGACTATTACATCATTTTCGACCAACATTGTGGAGTTTACCCCTGCCGGAGATCTGTAAATACCTTCAGGGCCTTTTGTAAATACCTTGACTGTTCCGTCTGCATCTGTAAAATTTACTATTTCTTTGTTGAAATATGAAGTAACCTTCATCATTAGGTTGTTAATCCAGTTTAAACCTAATACAGATGTACTGCTGGTGCGGGAATTGTATGTTCTTGTGACTACAATCGGTACCCCTCTGCCCGGAAGCGTTACGTCTACATCACTTATTACAAGGTTTCCATTATATACATTGACATTGCCATGGAAGCCCCAATAAGGCTCGGCACCTAAGCCGTCAATTTTATAGTTTATTTTAAGTGAGGGAATTTTTCGCAGGGGATCTGTTTCGTTTGATGAATAGAAGCTTAGAGGAGCTGCTTGCTCGTTTGTTGGAGACAGCATAAAGCCGTAGTTTGGAGTTGTGCCATTATACCATTCTTTAACCGTTTGTGTTATATTAAAATCCCATACAGAAGCAGGTCCTAAACTGAAATTCTGCAATACGGGATTAATAGTATCTATGCTTGGAGGATTATTCCAAGTAGCAGTAGTTACAGACCAGCTGGAGGTAATCCTGTATACATTTACTGAGTTACTGACCTGGGGCTGCCACATGGTAAGCTGCATATATGTATCATTAATTCTGGCTCCTGGAGGCAATGGAGGTAAATATCTGAACCATATAAGAGCTTTGGCTGTTTTATAGTAATCGTCTATCTTCCCTGCATGTATGTTAACATAATTATAATATACAGCATTTGGTGTTCCGCTTGCAATAAATGTGTCGATTGTACTTTCGGCGTCAGTATAATTTATGGTTGCTGTGACCGCCGGGTCGAGAATTAATGGATAGCTTGCGTTTTTTAGAAATTCCGCATCTATGATATATACTAATCGTTCTTGTGTTGTATCTCTTACAATATCCATACTGACTTTATCAGTTGTATTATTATTTGCATCGGATGCGAAAGGTTTTCGGAAGTAAAATAACCTTTCTCCCGTCCGGTTATCAATGCCATTTATACTTCCATCACTTAGCTTCTCCAGATTTATGCCCTGGTAGTCCAATAAAAAGCTGAAGCTATTAGTGGTCGGATAAGTATTGAAAATTATGTTTTCCTTAACTGTGTCCCCTTCAACTATATACTGTAAATCTAATCCTTGTCTTACACCTTGATAATATATGCTTTGGCCTTTAACGTTTCCTAATTGGGTAAAACGGTCAACAGGTGTGAATGCGACCCAATGAGTATCGTCAGTAGCAAAATATACAAGCTTATCATTTATGTTGTTTTTTGCAAACCGTACAGTAAAAGCATTAGCTGAATTTTCATAGTCATAGCCAACAGCCTTACTGGGCACTAAGCTATTATCAATATCCTCTAAGTTACCGCTTCTGTTTATGAAATTCAATTGTTTGGCTGATACCTCGAGTGTAAAGCTTCCATCTGGATTAATATATGTCTTTGAGAAAGATGTTTTTCTGGTCTTTAGTTCTGTTCTCTCAATCGCCGGCTTTGGCAGTACATTTTTGGGCCTTTCAATCTGAAACTTCTCAACTGGCATTAAACTACTCCCCAATAATATATTTACATAAGTTGTTACATAACAAAATATGCTTACATTATTTGGGTTATTCGATTAATTTGACAGATTACTTTGCCTTTTTCAACGGTTTCTTAGGCATCGCCTAATCTGTTGCTTTTTTTTATTTCTTCTATAGCATTGCCTATAACGGCTATACCTCTTGTAATATCAGGCACATCTACAGCTGCAAAGCTGAGTCTTATGTATTGCTCACCCTCTTGTCCCTTCAAAAACAGAGTGCCTGTTGTAATAAGTACTTTGTTTTTTTTACAAAGCTCATATAAATCACTGGAATTCACACTTTCAGGCAGCTTGATCCATAGGTTGAGTCCACCGTTTGGCTGATTGAATAAAGCACCTCTAAGATATTTTTTAACGGCTCGTACTGCTTCAAAATATCTTACACTATATTCTTTTTTCATATATTTTATATGTTCATCCAGAATATTTCTATTTAAGTACAAATCTAACACTCTTTGCATAAAGCCTGAGGTGGATAAATCCGTCATATGCTTGGCAGATGCAATCGTTTTTTTGATATTCTCAGGTATAACCAAAAAAGCCACACGAAGTCCCGGCATAAAGATCTTAGAAAAGCTTTTGATATATATTACACTATCAGATTTATCGTAGGTCTTAAGCGGTATTGCAGGCTTTTCAGTGTAGCTTAAATCACCTGAATAGTCATCTTCCACCACCAACAGCTTATACTTTTTACATAACAGCATAAGGTGTTTCTTCTTGCGCTCAGAATAGCTGCAGCCTGTCGGGTTTTGAAAGCTTGGCATGATGTACATGAATTTTGGTTTGATTACTTGAAGCAGCTTTTCCAGTTCCTTCATATCAGGTCCATCATTTTGCAAGGGTATCTCCACGATCCTGGCACCTCTTGATTTAAAAACTGCAGCAGCGCCCGTATAAGTAGGACTTTCTACAAAAACATAGTCGCCATTTGTAAGCAAAGCCTTGGCAATAATATCTATACCCTGCTGTGCTCCGGATATGATATAAATATCCTCTGCCCCTACCTCAATAGCCTTGACAGACAAATAGTCAGCAATAGAGCTTCTAAGCGGCAGGTAACCCCTGCTATCATGATACATAAAGGCCTTGCCTCCATCTCTTTCTATTACTTCATTAATTGCCTGCTTGAAGTCTTTCATCGGAAAAAGCCTGGGATCCGGCGAAGCTGTGGCAAAATCTATATAGCCGTCTTCTCCATTGTAATCATACTCTTGTTCTTCACGATCATCACTTATGGCATTGCTAATATTTAATTTTTCTACCATAGGTAATACATAGGTTCCGCTTCCTACCTTTTTATAGACAAGCTTGTTATCCTCCAAAAGCTTATACGCGTTTACAATTGTAACATTGTTTACGTCCAGCCTATTTGCAAACGCCCTTATAGTAGGCAGTTTATAGTCTTCTGGCAAAACTCCCTGCTGTATTAATTCCTTTAGCTGCTCAAAAATCTGTATATATAAAGGCTCACTGCTTTGTTTGTTAAGATTGATATTCAATGCTGCTCACCTGCTGTTCTTTTCTATTTAATCATAGGAAGGGTTTTTCCGCCCTCTAGCTTCGTTTTGTAAAGCTTGTTAAATGTATTTACATAGTATATGTT
>Ga0154410_1095_pt3 | contig 34567 bp, 28 predicted proteins | sample RifGroB2_FD_115914 | JGI IMG/M metagenome (GOLD analysis project Ga0154410, IMG submission 115914) | Clostridiales bacterium GWB2_37_7
AATTAGCTTGGCTTATGTACAAGGAAAAGGAAATAGTATAGTGAAGGGGTAACAGCTGGCTGTTACCCCTTGTTTGTTGGGACTTCTTATGCCCACAGCCTTCCTAAAAAATTCATATTTTCTTATTGACAGTTTGTTGCAATAAATATACAATTATTACGAACAAACGTTCTTGTTTATAACAAGATTTACTGAAAGATTTTTTGCTCTTTTTGCAAAAAATCTACCCGAGCGTTTCAACGAGGCAGGGGATATATGCCCACCGCCTATCACTAGAATCGGAACCCGCCACTTATAGAAGTGGGGACATATTTTTGCCTCGTTATATTATGTTTACGGTCACTCCTTAAATGAGATATAATATATTATGTAAACCGTAAGGAGATTTAATATGGAGCAATTTAAAATAATATCAGATTACAAGCCTACAGGAGATCAACCCCAGGCTATTGAGGCTTTGGCGCAAGGGTTAGGAAAAGGTGATAGATTACAAACCTTATTGGGTGTTACGGGTTCAGGTAAAACCTTTACTGTGGCAAATGTCATTGAGAAGGTTCAGAAGCCAACTCTTGTACTGGCTCACAATAAGACTTTGGCAGCACAGCTTTGCAGCGAGTTCAAGGAGTTTTTTCCAAATAACTGTGTAGAATACTTTGTAAGCTATTACGATTATTATCAGCCGGAAGCTTATGTAGCTCATTCGGATACCTACATAGAGAAGGATGCTTCCATCAATGATGAAATAGATAAGCTGCGACACTCTGCAACGGCCGCAATTTTGGAGAGAAGAGATGTTATTATCGTAGCAAGCGTGTCCTGCATATATGGCTTAGGTGATCCGGAGGACTACAGGACTTTGGCTCTTTCTCTGCGTAAAAGCATGCAGAAGGAGAGAGATGAAGTTGTAAAGAAATTGGTGGAAATGCAGTACGATAGAAATGATATAAACTTTATCAGAGGAACCTTTAGGGTAAGAGGAGATGTTGTTGATGTTTTTCCGGCTTCTTCCTCTAGTAAGGCAATCAGAATAGAGTTTTTCGGAGATGAAATAGAAAGGATACTTGAGATAGATTCGCTAACCGGTACGATAATCGGCGAGATGCAGCACGCATTTATATATCCGGCTTCCCACTATGCGACTACTCCAGAAAAGCTGGAGGTAGCGATTAAGAATATAGAAGCGGAGCTGGAGCAAAGAGTCAAAGAATTTAAAGCGCAGGATAAGCTTTTGGAGGCTCAAAGACTGCAGCAGAGAACGAATTATGACATTGAGATGATGCGTGAGGTAGGTTATTGCTCCGGAATAGAGAACTATTCCAGACATATAAGCGGCAGAGAGCCGGGCAGCTCGCCCTTTACCTTAATGGACTTCTTCCCCGATGATTACCTGCTGGTAATCGACGAATCCCATGTTACAATACCCCAGGTTAGAGGGATGTACTTTGGTGACAGGGCTAGAAAAGAATCCTTGGTAGAGTATGGCTTCAGACTCCCTTCTGCCTATGACAATAGACCCCTGAACTTCGGAGAATTCGAAGAGCGCATCAATCAAGTCATCTGTGTAAGTGCAACTCCAGCACAATATGAGCTGCAGAGAAGCAGCCAAGTGGTAGAGCAGATTATAAGACCTACAGGATTGATTGATCCTGAAATACAAATAAAGCCTGTAAAGGGACAGATTGATAGTTTAATCGGCGAAGTAAATGAAAGAGTAAACAAGCAGCAAAGAGTGCTGGTAACTACTCTTACAAAGAAGATGGCAGAAGACTTGACTGAATACATGAAGGAAGTTGGCATTAGAGTAAGATACCTGCATTCAGATATAGATACAATGGAAAGAATGAAGATTATCAAAAGCTTAAGAATGGGAGAATTTGATATATTAGTCGGAATTAACCTGCTGAGAGAAGGTTTGGATATACCGGAGGTTTCATTGGTAGCCATATTGGATGCAGACAAAGAAGGCTTCCTCCGATCTGAGACCTCATTGATACAGACAATAGGTAGAGCGGCTAGAAATGTTGAAGGAACAGTAATTATGTACGCTGACAAAATAACCGACTCTATGCATAAGGCAATCAGCGAGACCAACAGAAGACGAATGATTCAAGTAAAACACAATGAAATGCACGGAATAGAGCCAAAGAGCATAATCAAAGCGGTAAGAGCTGTCATAGAAGCTACTACTGCTGCAGAGGACTCCGTAAAATATGGAGCTGCAAGTGGGGCTAGCAAGATGAGAACCGAAGATATACTGAAGGTAATTAAGGCAATGGAAGATGAAATGAAGGATTGTGCAAAAAGCATGCAATATGAAAGAGCAGCGGAGCTAAGAGACAAAATTATTGAATTGAGACAGAAGCTGAAGTAATTTGGAGGTTAAAATGGCAAAGAATCAGATCATTATTAAAGGAGCAAGAGAGCATAATCTTAAGAATATTGACGTAGAAATACCTAGAGATAAGTTTGTTGTTATAACAGGCTTAAGCGGCTCTGGTAAATCCTCTCTTGCCTTTGACACCATATACGCCGAGGGACAAAGACGATATGTAGAGTCCCTGTCTGCTTATGCGAGACAGTTTTTGGGGCAGATGGAGAAGCCGGATCTTGACTATATAGAAGGTCTTTCTCCTGCGATTTCTATAGATCAAAAAACCACTAGCAGAAATCCCCGTTCTACAGTAGGGACAGTTACTGAGATATACGACTATCTAAGACTTTTATATGCAAGAATCGGTACACCTCACTGTCATAAGTGCGGCAAGGAGATTTCAGCGCAGACCATAGATCAAATGGTGGATATCATAAAGGGCTTGCCACAGGGTGCAAAGCTGCAGCTTTTAGCACCGGTTATCAGAGGTAAGAAGGGCGAGCACATAAAGGTTTTTGAAGACATCAAAAAAGGTGGATATGTAAGAGTCCGGGTAAACGGTGAAGTACTTGATGTAAACGATGAAATCAAGCTTGAGAAAAATAAAAAGCATAGCATAGAGATCATAGTAGATAGGCTGGTAGTCAAGGAAGGAATGGAGAAGAGGCTGACAGATTCCTTGGAAACGGTTATGGAGCTGACCAGTGGTATTGCCATTATAGAAATAATCGGTGATAGAGAAATGATGTTCAGCCAAAATTTTGCTTGTGCAGATTGCGGTATCAGCATTGAGGATTTGGCACCCAGAATGTTCTCTTTTAACAGTCCCTTTGGCAAGTGTCCAAAGTGCGACGGCTTAGGAGGCTTGAGAGAGATGGATCCGGATATGATTATTCCGGATTGGTCAAAATCTATTTCACAAGGTGCTATAGATCCGTGGAAGAATCTTGATGAAGAAAGCTGGTATTATAATATACTTGCAGCAGCAGCTAAGCGGTATAACTTTAGCTTGGACACGCCTATAGATCAGCTGCCTGCCGATATTGTAAACATGCTGCTTTATGGCAATAAAGGTGAAAAGATAAAGGTGAATTATTCCAGAGACTTTGGAAAAGGTGAAATTATGGTGGCTGTAGAAGGTGTAGTAAATAACCTTGAGCGCCGCTACAGAGAAACGAAGTCTGATTTCATGAGGGCAGAAATAGAAAAATATATGGCAATCAGACCATGCCCTGAATGTAAAGGGCAGAGACTTAAGAAGGAAAGCTTGTCAGTTAAAATAGGCGGACTTTCTATAGCACAGGTTTGTGATATGTCAATATATAAGATGAGAGACTTTTTCTTAGCCCTGCAGCTTACAGAAAAGCAAAAGCTAATATCTAAGCTGATACTGAAGGAAATTAATGAAAGACTGGAGTTTTTATTAAACGTAGGTCTGGAGTATTTGACGCTGTCAAGAACGGCGGGAACCTTGTCCGGAGGTGAAGCCCAAAGAATAAGGCTTGCTACACAGATAGGCTCCAGCTTGATGGGTGTGCTGTACATACTGGATGAGCCCAGCATAGGTCTACATCAAAGGGACAATGAAAAGCTACTGAAAACCTTAAGAAACCTGACTAGTCTAGGGAACACCCTATTGGTGGTGGAGCACGATGAGGATACCATGCACGCAGCAGATCATATTATTGATATGGGCCCGGGCGCGGGTGTACATGGCGGTGAAATCGTAGCTGAAGGAACCTTACAAGACATTTTAAATTGTGAAGCCTCTATTACAGGTCAATACCTTAGCGGCAAGAAAAAAATAGAAGTGCCGGAGACAAGAAGAGTACCTAAGGACAATTGGATAGAAATTAAGGGAGCGAAGGAAAACAATCTTAAGAATATAGATGTACGCTTTCCTATGGGCGTATTTACATGTGTTACCGGCGTATCAGGCTCCGGCAAGAGTACATTGGTAAATGAGATACTTTATAAAGCAGCAGCTTCCAGCTTGTATAGGACAAAATTGCATCCCGGCGAGCATGACACGATAAAGGGACTGGAGCATTTGGATAAGATCATAGACATTGATCAGTCTCCTATCGGTAGAACCCCTAGGTCAAATCCTGCAACCTATACCGGGGTATTTGATATCATCAGAGAAGTGTATGCAACGACCAATGAAGCCAAAATGCGAGGCTACAAAAATGGCCGTTTCAGCTTCAATGTAAAGGGTGGAAGATGCGAAGCCTGCAAGGGAGATGGCATTATAAAAATTGAGATGCAGTTCCTTCCTGATGTATATGTACCATGTGAGGTATGTAAGGGTAAGCGTTACAACAGAGAAACGTTGGAAGTAAAATATAAAGGCAAGAATATATCTGAAGTGCTGGATATGACAGTTGAGGATGCTGTGGAATTTTTTGAGAATATTCCAAGAATACAAAGAAAAATGCAGACACTAAATGATGTTGGTTTGGGATATATCAAGCTAGGTCAGCCTTCAACACAGCTTTCCGGTGGTGAAGCACAGAGAATAAAGCTGGCGTACGAGCTTTCCAAGAGAAGTACAGGCAAGACCTTGTATATATTGGATGAACCTACAACCGGTTTGCATATTGCAGATATCCACAAGCTGCTGCATATATTGGATAGACTTGTGGAAACGGGCAATACAATTGTAGTTATAGAGCATAACCTTGATGTAATAAAGAAAGCAGACCACATTGTAGATTTAGGACCTGAGGGTGGAGATCGCGGTGGTGTCGTCATTGCAGAAGGCACGCCGGAGCACATTGCAGAGGTCGCTGAATCTTACACAGGGCAGTTCCTAAAGAAGATATTAGAAAGAGATAGATATTAATCTAAGGAGTATTTGGTAATATACCAAATACTCCTTGTTTAAATTTGATATAATATATGATTATAACGAGGCAAAAATATGTCCCCCACTTCTATAAGTGGCGGGTTCCGATTTCAGCAACAGGAGGTGGGCATATATCCACCTGCCTCGTTGAAACGCCTTGGGTAGTTTTTTGCAACAAATGCAAAAAACTTTCAATAAATCTTGTTATAAACAAATTAGAGCGGCAGAAAGGACTTGAAAAGTATGGACATACAAAAAGCATTAGATTATGCAAAGCAGTGGGCAGTAGAAGCAGGTGCTTTGCAGTTGGAATACTTGCATAAGAAAATAAAGTACAATACAAAATCTTCAGATATAGATATGGTAACTGAGGTTGATTTGCTTTGCGAAAAGCTGATTATCAGCAAAATCAAGGAGGTTTATCCTTTGCACAGCATAATATCTGAGGAAGCAGGGAAATCGACAGATGAGAATGAATATGTCTGGATCATTGACCCTTTGGATGGTACGAACAATTACTTTCACGGATATCCTGCTTTTGCGGTATCTATTGCCTTGCGCTGTCGTAATGAGCCCTTAATAGGTGTGATATATGTGCCTTATGCTGGAGAAATGTTTAGTGCTGCCAAGGGTATGGGGGCATACCTAAACGATATCAAAATAGAAGTATCGGCAACTGACGGCCTAAAGGGCTCGCTGCTGGCAACTGGCTTCCCCTATGACAAGGCAGAGGATTTAAAGAATAACAACATAGAACTATTCGCGCACATTGTACCGGATATCATGGGCATCAGAAGAAGCGGCAGTGCAGCTTATGACATGTGCTGTGTAGCCTGCGGTCGTTTGGATGGCTATTGGGAGCAGAAAATCAAGCTTTGGGATATGGCAGCTGGAGAACTGATTATTCGTGAAGCCGGCGGAGAGGTTCTTTACAATGTCCATGAAAAGGGTATAAATATCATTGCAGGTAATCCAACCATGGTTAAACTGCTGCAGAGTAAGATTTCAGAAGTTTATAAGGACTTTTTAGGAAGAGGAAGAGATTTAACGCAAACACTACAATATTATAGAAAAAATAATCACTGAAAAGATAAGACGAAGGAGATATAGAATGAATAAAAAAGAATTGCATAGAATATGTCCGCTTTGCGGGCAAGACAATAATTGTCAGCATAATCACACTGAATGTTGGTGTGTTACAGTAAAGTTTCCTAAGCACGTATTAGATATGATTCCTGATAACAAAAAGGGTAAAGCGTGTATATGCAAATCATGTTTAGAAAAGTTTGAAAGAAATTAATTAATACTATAACTGATGGTAGCAAATTCGTATTCTTAACAGATATTGTTGAGAAATCAGGATATAAGCTTGAATGTGACAATACACTAAGAATAATATACATATTTCTAAATACGAGTAGCCAAAGGTTGTAGGGGCGGTTGACCACAGCCTTCCTCAAAAAAAAGTATGCATAGTTTAGCTTATAAAAGGTAATGGGGGATTAAAATGATTTTTGACGCAAACGAGCTCTATATAGATTTTGTTGAGAGCAAAGATATTGATGATATTGTTGAAGTGTATAATTCCAATAGGTGTTTTTTAGAGAATCATCTGGATGCAGAGAAGGTTACAGGTGATTGGATACACGAAGAGCTGGAGGCAATGAAAAAAGTCGATTTTTATTCCTGCAAAGTAGTTGAAAAGAGTTCAGGCAAGTTGATCGGAGTCATAGATTTTAAAATAGGTGAGGAAACTTATTTGTCACTATTAATGATACATAATGATTATAAAAATAAGGGCTTTGGAGGATTCATCTATAAGGCTTTAGAGGACTATGCAAAATCACTCAAAAGCAAATCTATGAGAATAGATGTAGTTACCAACTATGATGATGGGGTACTTGATTTCTGGATTGGAAATGGTTTTGTTAAAATCAAGGAAGTAGAACTAAATTGGACTGGGAAAATATTACCTGCAGTAATTATGAAAAAAGGCTTGTAATTTGTTTGTTCATGATTGCTAAAATCAAAATCAATATCAAAAATATTGATATTGATTTTATAACTAAAACTTCTTTTGTTTTATTCCATTGGCAATCAGTACAGCCTTTATTTGCTTTAAGGTATCTGAATCTGATTTTAATATGATTGATCCCAAATCATGGCTATGCTCTACCAGCAGCTTGTCATTTAAGTCCAAAAAGGTAATGATTCTATTGAAGGGGAAATAGCCGGAGGGGTTATGGTAGTTTGATGGAATAGGAATTTCCAGCCTTAAATCGATGCCACGAATGATTATACCTTTGTTTGTAATATAAGCCATCATGGTTTTACTATTAACATAAAACAAAACCTCTACTATAATTATAATTAAAGCCAAGAATAATACCAAAGGCCAAGTAATTGCGGAAAAAGATCTGGTTTGTGCTACGGGAATTATAATTGCTAAGGCAGGTATAAAATATACCAGAAGTCTATCAGTCAGCCTGAACTTTCCTATGGGCAGCTTCACATGTACTGTAGAGTTTTTTAACTGTCTGCTTGAATACCAGTATTTAACAGAAGCTTGAGCATATAGCATTACCAAAATCCCTACTGCGGAGGATATGAAAATCGCCAAGGTTACATAGGCTATACTGCCTGTAGCTTCAGTGATATTAATAAATGCGCTTGATATTGACAGGTATATAAAGTAAGCTATTAGTGATATTATAAATACAACAGTTTTCATGGAGTTGGACATGTTTCGACTCCTTTCTATAGTAAAAAATAGGATGTTTTTGTTAGTATTAGCAGATTTCCTTATATATATATCTTTACAAATTATATAGAAATATTATATAAAAAGCAACCATCTCAAATTCAGGAGGGAAATATGGACGTTATTCTATCCCTTGAGGACAAACTGAAAAATCTGCCTGAGAAGCCCGGAATATATATCATGAGGGATGAGGGCAATGAAATAATATATGTAGGCAAGGCAAAAAACCTGAAGAACAGAGTGAAGCAATATTTCCAAGCCTCCAAGGGTCACAGTCCAAAGGTTGTGGCAATGGTGGAGAGAATCGTAAATTTGGAATACATCATAACGGATACGGAGCTGGAAGCGCTTATTTTGGAGTGCAATCTCATTAAGAAGCATAGGCCTAAATATAATATTTTATTAAAGGATGATAAGCATTATCCCTATATCAAGGTAACTGTGAACGAGGACTATCCACGGATTATGATTACCAGAGAAATTAAAAAGGATGGAGCAAAATATTTTGGTCCATATACAGACAAAATGGCAGTTAATAGAACTATTGAGACCATCAATAAACTTTTCCCAATTAGAAGCTGCAATAAAAACATTGCAAGAATAGAGGGCAAGGAAAGACCTTGTTTGAATTTTCATATAAACAGATGCATGGCTCCCTGCCAAGGAAATATAGACAAACAGCAGTATAAGGATGTTGTAAGGGGCATCATCCTGGTGTTGGACGGCAAGCAGGAGGAAATGGTAGGAGCGCTGGAACAGAAAATGCAGCAGGCAGCTGAAAATCTAGACTTTGAAAGAGCTGCTGAGATAAGAGACAGCATCGCATCTTTACGTAAAATTGGAGAGAGGCAAAAAATCATTTCTTCATCTATGGTAGATCAGGACATAATAGCTATGGCTCGTGCCGACGGAGAAGCCTGTATGCAGGTATTCTTTGTACGAGGAGGAAAGCTTATAGGAAGAGAGCATTTTCTATTAGATGGCAGTGATTTGAGTGATCACGGTGAGGTGCTATCCGGTTTTATTAAGCAGTTCTATAACGGAGATATCTTTGTGCCAAAGGAAATAATACTACAGCATGAAATTGAGGATGCAGATATCATTGAAAACTGGCTCAGCGAAAAAAGAGGCAGTAAGGTAAAGCTGACGATACCTCAAAAAGGGGAAAAACAAAAGCTTATAGAAATGGTCAGCAAGAATGCAGAGGACACAATAAAGCTCCTGGTAGAAAAATATAAGCAGGATGAGCAAAAATCAATGGGAGCAATCAGTGAGCTGTCCGGCTATATTGGCTTGCCTAAAGTCCCAAAACGCATAGAAGCCTTTGATATATCTCACCTGCAGGGAGTAGAGAATGTAGGCTCCATGATTGTTTTTGAAAATGGAAAGCCTAAAAATAGCGATTATAGAAGATTTAAAATAAAATATATTGAAGGAGCAAATGACTACGAAAGTATGAAAGAGGTGGTAGAACGCCGATTTATTCATGGACTGAAGGAACGTGAAATGCTGGAGAGGGAAGGCAAGGATATTGATTCCGGCAAATTTGCGATGCTGCCTGATTTAATTTTGATTGATGGCGGCTTGGGCCAGGTCAATGCGGTACTACCGATATTAAAGGAGATGAATTTGGATATTCCTGTATGCGGTATGGTAAAGGATGATAAGCACCGCACCAGAGGCTTGATATACAATGAATTGGAAATACCGATTCCTATCAGCTCTCATGCTTTTAGACTTATTACACATGTGCAGGATGAAGCACATAGGTTTGCCATATCCTATCATAGGAGCTTGCGAAGCAAGACAGCAGTTCAGTCGCAGCTGGATGAGGTTCCAGGTGTTGGTCCTGCAAGGCGTCAAGCGCTGCTCAAAAAGTTTGGTAGCTTAAAAAATATAAAGGCTGCCAGCATTGAAGAATTAAGTACTGTACAGGGTATGAACAAAAAAACTGCAGAAATGATATATAATTATTTTAACTTATAAGACTTTTTTGTTTGCTGTCCGTATTATAAAGTGAAAATACACAAAATGCATTTTAGAAAGAAATTTATGGAGGTAAATATATGAATAAAAGACTATACAGATCAAGAACAAAAAGAACCCTGTCAGGGGTTTGCGGTGGCTTAGAGGATTACTTTAATATAGACGTAACCATCATAAGATTGGTTTGGGTGCTTATTACGATTATGTCTGGCGGATTCCCAGGTATCGTGGCTTATGTAATAGCAGTGTTCATCATACCAGAAGAACCCGTTGGCTATTACAATAGCGATATGAACAAAAACAATGCTGACTATGAGATAGATAAGGATGAAGAAAATAAATAAGAAGTAGGTGTACATTTGAAACTTTTGGTTGATACACACTGTCATACCTTGTCCAGTGGTCACGCATACAGCACCATCAAAGAAATGGCTGACTATGCAAGCCAAATAGGGATGAAAATCATCGGTATGACGGATCATGGACCTTCTTTACCGGGAGCTCCACATATATATCATTTTGGAAATTTAAGAATTCTGCCGGAATATATCAGCGGGGTGAGAATACTAAAGGGTGTTGAAGCAAATATTATGAGCTACGATGGTACGCTGGATATGCCGGAAAAATTTTTAAGTAAGCTGGAGCTTGTAATAGCTGGCTTCCATGATGCATGTCTGATACCTGGTAGTGTAGAGGAAAACACTCGAGCAGTAATAGGAGCGATGAAGAATCCTTTGGTGGATATTATTGCCCATCCCGGCAACCCGCAGTTTCCAGTAGATGTCGAGCGAGTTGTAGCTTGTGCAATAGAAACCAGCACATTGATAGAAATAAACAATAGTTCATTTGGTAATGCGAGAAGAGGCAGTGAAGGAAATTGCAGGCAGATTGCACTGGAAGCCAAGGAAAAGGGTGCTATGCTTACTACTGGCAGTGATTCTCATATATGCTTCCACGTGGGCAAGTTTGACAAGGTACTTAAACTATTTGAGGATGTGGGAATTACTGAAGAACTGGTAATAAGCTCTAATCCACAGAAATTGATTGATTTTCTGAACAAAAAGGGTAAAAAAATAAACTATGGCATAGAAGTCCCTTTTGTATAAACAGCGAATAACATATCGCGCTATAGAATGAATGAAAATGTATAGTGCGAAATATATTGAATATATATAGAGTAAAAGCTTATCAGGAGGGATACAAATGACCCTGAAAAGAGCCTTTACTCTTTTTTTATGTATTTTGATGCTAGCCTTCGTGGGCATGGGACCTATACTGCTTCAAAGGTATAGAGTTGAATATAATAAAAGCTATGAGTATATGAAAAATGAAATACCTTGGAGAGGAGTCATTACGGTTTGGGATTATCCCAGGCTTAATACGCAAAACGGTACAAAGCTTTCTTGGATGAGTGCTAAGATTAAGCAATTTGAAAAGCTTCATCCCGGCGTTTATATAGAATTTAAGGAATTGGAGCCTGCAGGTGGGTACACCTTGTTGAAGGCTGCTGCCAGCACAGGAGCATATCCCGATGTAGCGCCTGTAGGCAGTGATTATTATTTTATGTCAGAAGGCTTGTTAGAAGAATTAGATGATATAACAGAAACTGAAAAGTCTGATTTCCTACCAACTGCCTTAGAAAGTGCAAGCTATCAGGGCAGGCTTTATGGATTGCCATGGATCATGACGGGTTATACCATGCTGCTCAACACCTCAATGTTTAGCGAAAAAAATATTCCAATACCGCAGGATGGCAACTGGACCTTTGATCAATTTACAGATGCTGTCAAACAGCTTACCTATGATACCAACAGAAAGAAAGGTCCCGATGTGTTTGGCTTTAATTCTTATATTGAGCCGGGCGCTTATAATATCTATGGAATTCTTATGAGTGACGGAGCAGAAATCATAAGCAGTGAAAATGGCAGGTATGTCTATGAAGGTCCTCAAGCTTTGTCGGGCTTGCAGAAGCTATATCAGCTTAAGTACATTTATAAAGCTACACCTGATAATTTTGGGGAGGCAACTCAGGGAGAAGTTCTAAACTCCTTTATAAAGGGTAAAACTGCAGTCATTACTGCACCTTCTTGGACTATACCCTATATCAGAAATATTTCCTCAGACTCGGTTGAGTTTACAACAGCAAATTATCCGACCGGAAGTACAGAAATGCCTGTCAGCATTGGGTCAAGCACCTGTTCCTTTGCAGTATTTAAACAAAAGGATGAGAATAAGAGGGAAATGAGTATAGAATTTGTTAAGTTCTTAACTTCTGCAGAAGGTGAGGAGGAGCTGAAGAACTATGGATATTTCTCTGCACGCAAAACAGGAGAGAATTTATACCAAAATGACAAGGAAATGAGTATGATACAGCAGAGTTTAAGCTTTGTGGAGCCAATACCAAGGCACAAGAACTGGGAGCAAATTGACTTAATACTGCAGTCAAGGGTTAAAGCCGCAATCATGGGAGAGTTGACACCGGAAGAAGCGATAAAAGATGCCAAGGAGCTGCTGCAAAAATATACGGAATAAAATATTTCTATATACTGTGCAAACCACAAAAGTATTGTATAATGGAATTTGCAGCGAATGGTTGCAATAAAGCTAAACTGCATAAATTGTGCTATAATATTGAATAATAGAGCATATGCAGTACCTTAAGGGGGATTTACAATGGAGAATTTAAAGATTGATATAGAAGCTTCGGGCATCAAAAATATAAGATTCAGTGAGCCTATGAGTCAGCACACATCCTTCAAGGTAGGAGGACCTGCTGAACTATTTTTTGAACCAGCTGATGTAGAAGAGCTGAAAAAGACACTTGGCTTTGTAATAGAACATAAAATTCCATACTATGTAATAGGAAATGGAACAAATCTGCTGGTAGGCGACAATGGAATCCGAGGCGCTATTATAAAGGTTGGAGAAAGCTTTGGTGAAATAGATATTGTTGGAGAAGAGATAACTGTTGAATGCGGGGTGCTTCTTTCGACACTTTCCAAGGCTGCTGCCAGAAATGCCTTAACAGGCTTAGAGTTTGCCAGTGGCATACCTGGCTATCTGGGTGGCGCAGTTGCCATGAATGCAGGAGCCTATGGCGGTGAGATGAAGGATGTAATTGAGTGGGTGGAGGTTCTGGATGAAAATCTTGAGCTGCAAAGGTACACCAATACTCAGATGGAATTTAACTACAGAAGAAGTATTGTAGAACCTAGAGGATTTATCGTAGTTCGCTGCAAGCTTAAGCTTAAGAAAGGTGAACAAGAGCAGATAAACGGCATTATGTCGGATTTGGCTCAAAAGAGAAAAACAAAGCAGCCCTTGCATCTTCCAAGTGCAGGCAGTACCTTTAGGAGACCACCGGGGTATTTTGCCGGCAAGCTGATTGAGGATGCAGGACTTAGAGGCTTTGGCATAGGAGGTGCGCAGGTATCTGAACTACACTGCGGCTTTGTGGTAAACAGAGGTGAAGCTACAGCCAAGGATGTGTATGATTTGATTAAGTATGTACAGCGTACAGTTTTTAATCAGTTTGGAATAATGCTGGAAACAGAAATTAAAATATTAGGTGAATTTTAATGTGTCTAAGGACACATTTTTTTATTGTATAGGAAATTGAAATTTCCTATACAATGGGGGACCTGTCGTGAAATACGGAATATATGGGAAATCAGTGTTCAATGAGGCGAATATTCTAGTGTAAAGGAAGATGGAGTTTCTGATACGATGAGAGAATTCTCATAACCTTAAAGGAGGGAGCTCAGGATGCTTGCATCCGTGGTCGGGAACCATAGGGTTCCTTAGGGTCAAATAGTGCGGCGTGAGACGCATTTTTTATGGCAAAATAAAATGACAAATACCCATGCATGCTATTAAGGTGTATAATATAAACAAAACTGTGTTTGTTTATATTAAGAGAATGACAAATAGTGTTTTGATAATAATAAAGGCAGGTTATAATATAAGTAGTGGACGCACCCATAGCGTCCAGCATTGAAGAGGTGGATGTTTTGATTACACTATACGCTGACTATCATACCCACACAATCTATAGCCATGGCAAAGGTACCATCATGGACAATGTAATGGCTGCCAAGAGAAAAGGACTTACTGAAATAGCTATTACAGATCATGGTATACGTCACTTAACCTTTGGTGTGAGAAAGAAAAACATAGTCAAGATGAGACAGGAAATAGATAATATAAATGAACATTGTGAAGGTGTAAAGGTGCTGCTGGGAATGGAATGCAACATAATAAGCACTGAAGGCGATATTGATATGAATGACGATATTAGAAAACACCTTGATATATTGCTAGTAGGTTATCACATGATGGTAATCCCCAAAAGTCTTAGAGATGCATGGAATATATACGGCTTGAACTATTTAGATAAATTTTTCTCCTATAATACTGAAAAGGTTAAGGAGAAAAACACCATAGCAATAGCTAAAGCAATTGAGAAACACAAAATTGATATTATTACACATCCGGGTGCCAGAATCCCGATTGATACTACATATGTTGCGCAGATAGCTGCTAAGGCTGGAACTGCTCTTGAGATTAATTCTCATAGCAGTGCTATGACTGCAGAACACGTAAAGGCTGCTGCCAAATATGGCGTTCAATTTGTTATAGATAGTGATGCCCACAGACCTGAAGATGTAGGAAGACTTGACAATGGACTTAAAATTGCTTTGGAAGCAGGGCTAGACAGCAACCAAATAATTAATGCTATTAAATAAGATAAATACTTGTATTTATTCTTTGTCTGAGGAGGAGGCTATATGAAATTTTTAATAGTTACCGGACTATCGGGAGCAGGCAAAAGCTTGTCTATAAAGTATTTAGAGGATTTTGGATATTTCTGTGTAGACAATCTTCCTCCTGCACTTATAGTTAAGTTTGCAGAGTTGTGGAGCCAAAGCAAAAGTACCTCTGAAAATATTGCTTTGGTTATCGATATTCGAGGAGGTAAATTTTTTGATCAGCTGCAGGTTAGTTTGGAAGAATTAAAGAACGCAGGTTTTGATTATGAAATACTATTCCTTGAGGCTTCAGATGAGATATTGATTAAGCGCTTTAAGGCTAGCAGGAGACAGCATCCCCTTGCTGTGGACGGTAGGATCATAAGAGGAATCAAAGCAGAACGCAGAAAGCTGGAGCATATCAAATCAAAAGCGAGCTTTATAATAGACACTACCAACATGCTGCCTTCTGATTTGAAGGATGAGATGAAGCATCTGTTTGTAGAAGGGGGCAAGTCGGAGGGCATCAACATAAGTGTTGTATCCTTTGGCTTCAAATATGGAATACCCTTGGATTCTGATATGGTTTTTGATGTAAGGTTTTTACCAAACCCTTATTATGTAGAAAGCTTAAAGAAATACAGCGGTAATGATGAAGGGGTCAGAAGCTACGTAATGCAATGGCCGGAAGCAATTGAGTTTAAGAACAAGCTGGTGGAAATGGTGGAATTTCTTATTCCTAATTTCATCAAAGAAGGGAAAAGCCAATTGGTTATTTCAATTGGTTGTACCGGAGGCAGACATAGGTCTGTAACAATGGTAAACATGTTAAGTAAAAAGCTAAAGGAAAACAACCACAGGGTAATAGTAGAGCATAGGGATATTGAAGAGGATAACCACTAATAACATATAGCAGTACTGAGATTAATATAATATTAGTATGACTTAATAGTATATTAAGACATAATCAAAAAGGGTTCTACACCACAAAGCTAACTTTATGTAAGTTGCTTCTCCACGATATGTTAAGAAGCCTGTGCAGCAAATATAAACTAAGCTTTGCGGTGTATATCGGGGGATGAGCATGAGAAATAAATCTATAAAAAGTCTTCTTTATGAAGCTGGTATATATTCGGGTGGTCCTAGGATAGTTACAATCGGGGGAGGAACAGGCCTCTCCGTATTACTGAGAGGGTTAAAAAGGTTCACATCCAATTTGACGGCTATAGTCACAGTAGCTGACGATGGCGGAGGCTCAGGACTCCTGCGTGAAAACATGGGGATGCTGCCTCCCGGAGATATACGAAACTGTGTGGTTGCACTGGCAAATACGGAGCCTATTATCGAGCGTCTTATGCAATATAGATTCACGGAAGGTGATTTAAAGGGGCAAAGCTTTGGCAACCTTTTTATCGCAGCTTTAAATGATATTTGTGGCAGCTTTGATCAAGCAATTAAAGAGATGAGCAACGTTTTGGCTGTAACCGGCAAGGTTCTACCTGTTACACTGGAGGATATGGTGCTTTTTGCCGAGTTGGAGGACGGAACTATCATTAAAGGAGAATCGCAGATTCCTATAAAACAGCAGACCACAAATCAAAGAATCAAGAGGATATTTATAAAGCCATCAAACTGTTGCGCACTTCCTGAAGCACTTGAGGAGATCCAAAATGCAGATGCAATCATATTGGGTCCGGGCAGTCTATTTACTAGTATTATCCCTAATTTGTTGGTAAAGGATATCAGTAAGGCTATTAGTAAGTCAACAGCTATGAAGATCTATGTTAGCAACATCATGACGCAGCAGGGAGAAACGATTGGTTATAGTCTTGTTGATCATATAGATGCTATTAATCAGCATGCAGAAGAATTATACATTGATTATACAGTTGTAAACAACGGTCCTATTCCTGATTACTTAATAGAAAAATATAGAATGGAGAATGCATCTCCCGTTAAAATAGATTATAATATTATAAGAGATATGAACATAAAGGTAATCGAGGGGGACTTTGTAAGTATAGAGAAGGACTATTTAAGGCATAATTACAATCATTTATCGGAGGTAATCTTTGAGCTTATAAATGAAGAGAAGCTTTCCAAGGATAAAAAAAGAATTATAGACTACTATTATGTAAATGGAAAGCTAAAGAAGCAGAAAGCAATGAATAAGGAGTGAACCGAATGGAAGGTAATAATAATGATAACACATTGGAAGTAAAAGAAGGGCAGCAGGCAGAACAGAAAAGCAATAGGGATGAGATATTGTCATGGGTGAAGATGATCGTATCAGCCTTTGTTATAGCGATTGTATTGAGAACCTTTGTTTTTCAAATGGCCTTGGTAAATCAAATTTCAATGAATCCCACACTATATGAAGGGCAAATGCTGATGATTTCGAAAATAAACTACCTTGTCGGAAACCCTCAAAGGGGTGATATTGTAGTACTAAAGGATGATGTAGAAAACAAGCTGCTTATCAAAAGAGTAATTGGATTACCTGGTGAAGAAATTCAGGTGCAAAATGGCAAGGTTTATATAGATTCAAAGGAGCTTGAACCAGACTACACGAGCTTTCCAACCTATGCTTCTACACAGGAAGCGTGGAATTTGTCTCAGGGTGAGTACTTTGTGTTGGGAGATAATAGGGAGCGCAGTCGGGACAGTAGATCTGAAGACGTTGGGCTGATTAGCAGAAATAATATAATAGGAAAAGCGGTATTCAGGATTTGGCCTTTAAACAAGCTGGGATTGTTAAAATAGACGAGGTGCTTATAGTATGACCTTTTCATCTATCGTAAAAAATGAAATATCTAAAATAAATACTGAAGAGAAATGCTGTCAATTGGCAGAATTATCCGCTTTGATTAAAATGACGGGTACGATACAAATTCATGGTAGAAACAGCATAGGTATCAAGCTTTCAACTGAGAATGCATCTATTGCCAGAATGCTTTTTACATTAATTAAGGATATATTTGATATTAATACAAGAGTTGCTGTTAGAAGAAACAAGCAGCTTAAGAAAAATAACAATTATACACTGTACATAGATACCCAAACCGGTGGAGAAACAGTACTTTTGGCAACTGGTATACTAACTAAGACTGAAGAGGGCATCAGAATAAATTACAGGCTGCCTCTTACGCTGGTCAAGAGGCCTTGTTGCAAGAAGGCATATCTAAGAGGTGTTTTTTTGGGAGGCGGTTCCATTAGTGATCCGGAAAAGACCTACCATTTGGAGCTTGTAACAAATAATAATGAATATGCAGAGTCCATAAAAAAGTTGATAAATAGTTATAACTTGAATGCAAAGGTTGTTAACAGAAAAGGGAACTATGTGGTATATTTAAAGGAAGGCGAACAGATAGTAGACTATTTAAATATAATTGGTGCACACAAAGCCCTGCTAAGTCTAGAAAATGTTAGAATATACAAAGAGATGAGAAATAATGTAAATAGAATCGTTAATTGCGAAACTGCAAATTTAAGTAAAATTGTAAATGCATCAATGCGGCAAATACATAACATAGAGCTTATAAAGTCCAGGATAGGCTTTGATAATATACCTGAAGGCTTAGCTGAAATTGCAGAATTAAGGTTAATGTATCCTGATGCCAGTCTTAAGGAACTGGGAGAGATGATGAGTCCTCCAATAGGTAAATCAGGTATCAATCATAGACTAAGAAAATTGGATGAAATAGCTGAGAAAATAAAGCTATAAATATAACGAGGCAAAATATGTCCTCCACTTCTATAAGTGGCGGGTTCCGATTTCAGCGAAAGGAGGTGGGAATATACCCCCCTGCCTCGTTGAAACGCCTTGGGTAGTTTTTTGCAACAAGTGCAAAAAACTTTCAATAAATCTTGTTATAAGAAATTCTGAGTGTACAAGCTTTTTTGTACCTTTATGTTGGGGGAATAGTATATGAGAAGAATTTCCGTAGAGCGGGTAAAGGACGGCATGGAGCTTGCCAAAACGCTATATAGCATTGAGGGTAATATTCTGTTGAATGCCGGAATTAAACTTAAAGAATCCTATGTAAATAAATTCAAAGAAATTGGAATAGGTGAAATTTACATAAATGATAGTTTAAGCTCTGATATCTTTATTGAGGATATCATATCCGATGAGACAAGGTTTGAAGCTAGAATGGCAATAAAGAAGGCTATGGATCATGTAATGTGTGGCAATAACCTAGATGCCAAGCCCGTTAGAAATGCTGTAGGCAAGATTGTGGAAGAGCTATTGAGTGTTAAGGATGCTGTAATAAACCTACAGGACATCAAAACCGTAGATAATTATACCTTTAATCATTCTGCCAATGTTTGTGTGCTTGCAGCTGTCACGGGGATTTCTATGGGTTATGATTCAAGCAAGCTGAAGGAGCTATGCTTGGGGGCCTTGTTTCATGATATAGGCAAAACTAAAATCCCAAATGAGATACTAAATAAACCGGGACCTTTGACACCTGAGGAATATGAGATCATAAAAAGACATGCTAGATTTGGATATGAGATTTTGAAACAAAATGGTGAGTTGAGTTCCTATACCAGTTACATCGCTTTGACTCATCATGAACAATATAATGGAGAAGGGTATCCTTTGGGGCTGGTCGGAAAAGCGATACACGAATTTTCGAGGATCGTAAGTGTGGCAGATGTATATGATGCCATGACCTCAAATAGAGTATACAGAAAGAGATTAAATATAAGTGAAGTAGTTGAATACATGATTTCATTAGGAAATCATCAATTTGATTATGAGATAGTAAGAAAGCTGTTAGAGCACATATCTGTTTTCCCCTTGGGTACTTATGTTACATTGAGTACCGGCGAAACTGCCATAGTAGTGGATAATAACAAAAACTTCCCTAGCAGGCCTGTTGTTAGACTCATAAAGGATCCTAGTGGGGTGGCATATGAGAACTTTAATGAAATTGACTTGACCAGCTATAATAGTATTGTAATAGCTGATGTATTAGATGATATTTAATCAGGAGGTGTCTTATGTATATTGGAGTTGACTTGGGTGGAACCAAAATAAAAATCGGAATGGTAGATGAAGAGGGTCAGATTGTAAGCAGTGGATTAATCGACACAGACCCATCTCATGATGATAAAGTAATTATGAAGGATATGACTGTAGAAATTGAAAGACTGATTAAGCAGGAAGGCATGCAGCTGCAGGATATAAAATCAATTGGAATTGGTGTTCCAGGATTGGTAGATTACCAAAAAGGCAGTATCATATATTGCACGAATTTGTCTTGGTACAATGTTGAGGCAGTGAATTATCTGAAGGAGCATTTCAAGATACCCGTCTATATAGAAAATGACGCAACCGTTGCAGCTTATGCTGAAAGCTTGTTTGGCTCAACTAAGGAAGCTAAAGATTCTGTGTTTTTAACGATTGGTACAGGTATAGGCGGGGGAATAATCATTAATAAACAAATAATCAGAGGTGCTCATGGAGCTGGGTCGGAAATAGGGCATACTGTGATAGGAGAAAATTTCTATGACTGCAATTGCGGCAGAAATGGCTGCTTTGAGACACTTGCCTCAGCAACCGCTATGATTAAGTATGCCTTGCATAAAATGAATACCAATGCAGAGGTGTCCAGCTTACAAAGGGCTTATATTGAAAAAGGACAGCTGGAAGCAAAGGACATATTCGATCATGCGGCTATGGGAGACGCACTGTCAATAGAGACGGTGGATAGAACTGCAAAATACTTGGCTATTGGAATTGCAAATATATATAATATATTAGACCCGGAAATCATAGCAATAGGCGGTGGGGTATCGAAGGCAGGGGATAGCTTCTTTGACTTGGTGCGCAGCAAGGTGAAGAAAATGACTTTGGTAGACAGCGATAATATAAAATATGGTGAGATCGTTAGGGCTGAGCTGGGCAATGATGCCGGAATCATAGGAGCTGCTTTTTTAAGCAAGCAGGCATAAAAAAGATATTTGAGGATAGTATATATATGCACATATACTATCCTTTTTTTGAGCTTACATAAAGCTTAATATGTGGACTTATTTACTATTTACTGCAATTATTTGTGTAAAGTTACAATTGATATTGACCTGATTATGGAATAAATTTAATATAAAGATATTATAACGAGGCAAAAGATGTCCTCCACTTCTATAAGTGGCGGGTTCCGACTTTTGCAATAGGCGGTGGGCATATATCCCCTGCCTCGTTGAAACGCTCGGGTAGGTTTTTTGCAAAAAACACAAAAAACCTTTCATTAAAATCTTGTTATAAGACTGAATAATTGGAGGGAGCATGTAGAATGAAAAGTTTAAAGATAGACTACAGCAAGGCTATGATAAAGCCTTATGAAATTGAAAATATGAAGGAACAAATCAAGGCTGCTCACCAACAGCTGCATAATAAGACAGGTGCTGGTAATGATTTCTTGGGTTGGGTAGAGCATCCAATCCAACACGATAAAAAGGAATTTGAAGAAATACTGAAGGCTGCAGAGGAAATAAGAAGCAATTCGGAGGTTTTGATCGTAATAGGCATTGGGGGTTCATACTTAGGTGCCAGAGCGGCATTGGAGGCACTGAATCACTCCTTCTATAATATGCTACCGAAGGATAAGAGAAAAGGTCCTGCAGTCTATTTCATGGGCAATAACATAAGCAGTACATATATGAAGCATTTGTTTGAGTTAATTGACGGTGTTGAAGTAAGTGTATGTGTTGTTTCTAAGTCAGGCACTACAACAGAGCCTGCTGTAGCCTTTAGACATATGAAAGCGTTTATGGAGCAGAAATATGGCAGAGAACAAGCTGCTAAGAGGATATACGCTATAACTGATGCCAAAAAAGGTGCTTTGAAGAAGCTGGCTGATGCAGAAGGCTATAAGAGCTTTGTGATTTCAGATGATATAGGCGGAAGGTACTCGGTATTGACTCCAGTTGGGTTATTGCCAATAGCAGCTGCCGGTTTGGATATAACCAAAATGATGAAGGGTGCAGCAGCTGCATACCACGAGTATAACAACGAAGATTTGCTAAGCAATGAGTGCTATAAGTATGCTGCAATAAGAAACATACTTCACAGAAAGAACAAAGCAATTGAAGTACTTTTGAGCTATGAACCATCCCTGCAATATTTTATGGAGTGGTGGAAGCAGTTATATGGAGAAAGCGAAGGCAAGGATGGCAAAGGAATATTCCCTGCAGCTATGCTTTTCTCCACAGATTTGCACTCTTTGGGACAATTTGTGCAAGACGGTACAAGAAATATGTTTGAAACGATTATAAACGTTGAAAAGCCAAAGGAAGAAGTTATTATAATTGATGATGAGGAAAACCTGGATGGCTTGAACTTCATAAGCGGCAAGTCTATGGATTATGTGAACAAACAAGCTTATAGGGGTACAATGCTGGCTCACAATGACGGAGGCGTGCCAATCAGTGTGCTGAATGTACCGGAGCTAAACGAATATTATTTTGGGCAAATGGTATATTTCTTTGAAAAAGCATGCGGCATAAGCGGTTATGTACTGGGCGTAAATCCCTTTGACCAGCCGGGAGTAGAGGAATATAAGAAGAATATGTTTGCACTGCTTGGAAAGCCGGGCTTTGAGGAGCTGAAAGAGAAGCTTGAAAGCAGATTATAGTGTATAATATCGATAGGTTCCATAAACTGATATTGAAGCATTGACTGATTTGTATTATCATTAAATTAAATACATTTAATATGAAAGCACAGAAAAAGCACATATGTATTTATGTGCTTTATTTATGGACTATGTGCTTTTGCATATTGTAAGGTGGATAAAATGAGTGATTTCGTACATCTGCACGTGCATACAGAATACAGCCTGTTGGATGGTGCCGGCAGGGTGGAAAGACTGGTTGAGAGAGCGAAGGACTTAGGAATGAAGTCTGTAGCAATTACTGACCATGGAGTAATGTATGGTGTAGTAGATTTTTATAAAAAAGCAAAAAGTCATGGAATCAAGCCAATTATCGGCTGTGAAGTTTATGTGGCAGCCCGTACTTTGAAGGATAGAGATCCAAAGTATGACAGCAGTCAGTATCATCTTGTGCTGCTGGTTAAGAATCAAGAGGGCTACAACAATCTTATCAAGCTCGTTTCCATGGGCTTTACGGAAGGCTTTTATTACAAGCCTAGGGTTGATATAGAGGTGCTTAAGCAGCATTCTGAGGGTTTGGTGGCTTTGAGTGCTTGTCTTGCGGGAGAAGTTGCTACAAAGCTTTTGAATGGCAATTATGAAAAAGCCAAGGAAGCAGCATTGCGCTACAGAGATATATTTGGAGAAGAGAATTTCTATCTTGAGGTGCAGGATCATGGAATTCAAGAGCAAGCCTTGGTTAATCAAGAAATTGTAAGACTTTCTAAGGAAACAGGTATACCCCTTGTTGCCAGCAACGACGTACACTATGTTGAACGAGATGACAGCAGAGCCCATGACATCCTGCTTTGCATACAAACAGGAAAAACTGTAGAGGATAGCGCAAGACTGAAGTTCAGCGGAGAAGAGTTTTACCTGAAGTCTCATGAAGAGATGTATGAGCTTTTTAAATACATTCCTGAGGCCATAGAAAATACAAATAAGGTTGCTGAAATGTGCAATATGGACTTTATATTCGGGCAGGTTCATTTGCCGGCTTTTGAGGTGCCGGAAGGCTATACCTCGGATAGTTATATTCGACATTTGTGCTTTGAAGGCTTGAAAGAAAAATATTCTGAAATAACAGATGAAATTAGAGAAAGAGCAGAGTACGAGCTATCTGTAATAACCAAAATGGGCTATGCAGACTACTATCTGATTGTATGGGATTATGTTAGATATGCCAAGGACAACGGCATCATGGTGGGACCGGGCAGAGGCTCTGGAGCAGGCAGTTTGGTAGCTTACTGCTTAGGTATAACCAATATTGATCCCTTGAAATACAATCTTATTTTCGAGCGTTTCCTAAACCCTGAGAGGATCAGCATGCCTGACTTTGATGTGGATTTTTGCTATGAAAGAAGACAGGAAGTCATAGATTACGTAATTGAAAAGTATGGCAAGGGCAGAGTGGCGCAGATTATAACCTTTGGCACAATGGCTGCCAGAGGCGCCATAAGAGATGTTGGCAGAGCCCTTAATATTCCCTATGCTCAAGTGGATTTGATTGCTAAGAAGATACCTTTTGAGCTGGGCATGACAATAGGCCGGGCCTTAGAGGTAAATCCCGAGCTTAAAAGACTATACGAAGAAGATGAAACAGTTATGCAGCTTATAGATATGAGCAAGTCGGTAGAAGGTATGCCGAGACACTCCTCTACACATGCTGCCGGAGTGGTGATATCTAAAAAGAATGTAACAGAATATGTACCTCTGCAAATGAACGAGGATGTAGTAACAACTCAATTTACCATGGGTACCTTGGAGGAGCTGGGACTGCTCAAGATGGACTTTTTGGGTCTCAGAACACTTACGGTCATAAGAGACACTGTTGAAATAATCAAAGCAAAGGGTCTCGATGTACCTGATGTTGATCATTTGAACTATGACGATGCAAAGGTTTACAAGATGATTTCCGATGGAGAAACCTATGGGATTTTTCAATTGGAAAGCAATGGCATGACTCAGTTTATGAAGGAGTTAAAACCCAGCAGCCTGGAGGATATCATAGCGGGAGTTTCCCTATATAGACCGGGACCTATGGATCAAATTCCCAGGTATGTTCAAAACAAGTATAATCCGGAAAAAGTCAGGTATTTGCATCCAAAGCTGGAGGACATACTGCAGGTTACTTATGGCTGTGTCATTTACCAGGAGCAGGTAATGCAGGTGTTCCGTGAGCTTGGCGGATATTCAATGGGCAGATCTGATTTGGTGCGCAGGGCGATGTCCAAGAAAAAGGCCGATGTCATGGCAAAGGAAAGAGCCAATTTCATCCATGGAATCATTGAGGATGGTAAGATAATCGTGCCGGGTTGTATACGTAATGGAATAGATGCTGATATTGCCAGTCGTATTTTCGACGAACTGGCTGAATTTGCAAAATACGGCTTTAATAAGTCTCATGCGGCAGCCTATGCCATTGTAGCTTATCAGACGGCATGGTTGAAGTACTATTATCCTGTAGAATTTACTGCTGCTTTGATTACCAGTGTTATGGGCAGCAGCGGCAAAGTAGCAGAATATATCATGCATAGTAAAAATCTAAACATTGAGATATTGCCGCCGGATATAAATGAAAGCTATATCAAGTTTACAGTAAGTGAAAAAAATATAAGATTTGGTTTGGCTGCTGTAAAAAATGTAGGTATCAATGCCATTGCTTCCATCATACGTGGAAGAGATGAAAAAGGCAGCTTCAAGAGCTTGTATGATTTCTTAAACAAAGTGGATTTAAGCTATATCAATAAGCGCACAGTCGAAAGCTTAATAAAGTGTGGTGCCTTTGACAGCTTGGGAGCTAAGCGAAGCCAAATGCTGGCAGTGTATGAGAAGCTGATGGATGGCGTGCAGGAGCAGAAAAAACGTAATGGTGAAGGGCAGCTTTCGCTTTTCGATTCTATAGAGACGACGGAATCTATGGAAAAAAACATATATCCAAACATTGAGGAGTATCCTCAGAATATGCTGTTATTCATGGAAAAAGAAATGCTGGGGCTCTATGTCAGCGGACATCCCCTGTTGGAATACAAGGAGCTGTTGGACAGAAAGATCAGCATTACCACAGTGGATTTGATGAAGCATAGTGATGAAGAGGATGTAGAGAAAAACATAGAGGATTTGAGCTATGATGGGCAAAAGGTAATCATGGGAGGTCTATTTGCCAGCGTCAAGCAAAAAAGCACCAAAAACAACAGCCTTATGGCATTTGCTCAGCTGGAGGATTTATATGGTACAATTGAAGTAATCATATTTCCAAGAACCTATGAAGAAAATGCAAGGTTCATTAAGTCGGACAGCATTGTATTGGTTGAAGGCAGGGTCAGCCAGCGGGAGGATGACGAAACCAAGATCATTTGTGAAAAAATAATACCCTTGGCAGAAGCGGAGCAGAAAAATCCTGGCAAGCTATATGTAAAAATTAACTCAGTTCTACAGCCGGATATTCTGGAGCAGATCAAGAAGGTGTTGGCTCGCTACAAGGGTGAGCAGCCTGTATATGTTGTGGACGAAGGAAAAAAGGCAGGCAACAACAAGGCTCAAATAATGGTAGCTGATAAAAACATGTGGGTAGATATAAAGGATGAGTTGATAGCAGAACTGGCGAAAATATTAGGTAAGGAATGTGTAGCAATCAAAAAATAAGAGGCAGAACAGTCCGCTCCATCAATGCATATTACTTTGGTAGGATGATGATGTGATATGTTTGGAATAATACTTATGCAATTGTTAAATTCACTTGAAAAAATTGTGAATTTAATTTAAAATGAGTTTCATAGACATATGAGCAAAATTGCAGACACTCAGTTTTAGCATAGGGGGGAGCAATATGTGGACAGTAGTTTATCTAGCAAAAAACAAAAAAGAAGCCGAAAAAATGAGTGCACTTATTACTCAAGAAGGCGTATTAGTCAAAATACAACCTATTACTAAAGGAGCCAATGAAGAAGATAGCTATTATGAGGTGTTGGTACCGGAAGCTGAAGTCGAAGAAGCTCATAGCATATTGATAGAATTAGGCTATTAATTGAACTTAACAGAAACACTTAGGTGTTTTTGTTTTAACCTTTTGGGACAAAAAAGGTCCAAGTGGGACTATGTATAGGGGGAATAAGAATGAAGAATATTGCTGTATTAACCAGCGGGGGAGATGCCCCAGGTATGAACGCTGCTATTAGAGCAGTTGTAAGAAGCGGAATAAATAGCGGACTTAGGGTTTTTGGAATAAAAAGAGGCTACAATGGGCTGATCCAAGGGGATATTCAGGAAATGAAAATGTCTTCCGTAGCTGATATTATACAAAGAGGCGGTACAATATTAAGAACAGCTAGAAGTGAAGAATTTAAGACGCCAGAAGGCTTAGCAAAGGCAGTAAATGTTGCGAAGATATTCAATATTGATGGTATTGTAGTAATAGGGGGAGATGGTTCCTTTGCCGGAGCGCAGAAGCTTACTGAAAGTGGAATTGCTTGCATAGGAATTCCAGGCACCATAGACAATGATTTGGCTTATACTGACTTTACAATTGGCTTTGATACGGCGGTTAACAATGTATTGGATGCCATTAATAAAATTAGGGATACTTCAACCTCTCATGAAAGAGTGAGTATTATAGAAGTAATGGGTAGACATTGTGGTGATATCGCTTTGCATGCCGGAATTGCAGGAGGAGCAGAAAGCATTATTGTTCCAGAAATAGAATTCTCAGTAGAAGATATATGCAGGAAGCTAATACAAGGCAAAAACAGGGGAAAGCTGCATAGCATAATTGTACTGGCAGAAGGTGCTGGAGATGGTGTCAAACTGGAAGAGAAAATTCGATCTATGGTGGATATGGAAGTAAGGGCTACGATTTTAGGATATATACAAAGAGGCGGAAATGCTACTGCTGTTGACCGTTTGCTGGCAAGCAGAATGGGCGCAAAGGCTGTGGAGCTTTTGCTAGAAGGCAAGGAAGGCAGAGTTGTCGGTATCAAAGACAACAAAATCTTTGATATGGAAATTCATGAAGCACTCGCTATGAAAAAAATATTCAATAAGGATTTATATCAGCTATCTGATATTTTATCGAACAATCTGTCTGATTAAACCTGTCTTTTCTTAAAAATGTAGTCTTAAATGCCTAAAAGTGCTATAATATATAGATGTATTATGCTGTTAATTAGCTTATGTAAAGTATTAAATGAAAATAAAATATCATTTTAAGACTACAATAATAAGGAGGAATATAATGTCTATGCTAGTTGGAAATTGTCTTGTTGCTCAGTCGGGAGGTCCTACTTCCGTAATTAACGCCAGTGCTTGTGGAGTAATCCAAGAAGCCTTTAAAACCGGAGAAATCAATCAGGTTTATGGTGCATTAAATGGAATCGCCGGAGTGCTGAATGAAGATTTATTTTCTTTCAATGAAGAAGCTCCGGAGGAAATAGAGCTTCTCAAGGTTACGCCTGCTTCAGCTCTTGGTTCCTGCAGATACAAGCTGAAATCTATAGAGCAAAGTGAAGGAGACTTCAAAAGGATAATTGAGGTATTTAAGGCACATAATATAAGATATTTCTTCTACATTGGCGGAAATGACTCAATGGACACAGCACATAAGGTAAGCAAATATGCACAAAGTGTTGGTTATGACCTCAAATCTATAGGCGTACCAAAGACAATAGACAATGATTTGCCAATCACAGACCATACACCGGGTTTTGGAAGTACAGCTAAGTTTATTGCTACTTCAATGAAGGAAGTAGGTCTGGATGCAAGGGTTTATGACTATAAGACAGTAACAATCTGTGAGCTAATGGGTAGAAATGCAGGCTGGATAACGGCTTCCTCAGCTCTGGCAAAAACTCATGAGGACGATGCACCTCACTTTATATATCTCCCAGAAATACCATTCTCCTTCGAGCAGTTTGACAAAGATATCAGATATGCTTTGGATAAATACAACTATGCGGTAGTTGCTGTCTCAGAAGGAATAAAGGATGCTGAAGGCAAGTATATTTCAGAAATGTGCAGTACTGTGCAAATGAAGGATGCTTTTGGTCATGTACAGTTAGGTGGAGTTTCGACAGTACTTGAGTCCTATGTATCTCAAAACATTTGCAAGAAGGTCAGAGCTGTAAATTACAGTACAATCCAAAGATGTGCAGCACATTGTGCTTCTCTTACGGATAATGAAGAAGCTTATCTTTGCGGACAAATGGCAGTGAGATATGCCATTGAGGGGCATACAGGCAAGATGGTAGGTCTATTTAGAGATAATACTTCTGAATATAAGTGTTCAACACAGCTAATAGATCTGGATGATGTGGCAAATAAAGAAAAGCCTATTCCTAGGGAATGGATAAATGAAGATGGAAACTTTGTAGAACAGCAAGTGATAGATTACATGAGACCCTTGATAATGGGTGAAGTAAAAATAAGAATGGAAAACGGCATTCCAAGATACTGCAAGCTAAGCAAAAAGGTGATAAACAAAAGTGTAGAGCCTTGGGATGCAAAATAAAATCTAAGGCGGGATTATTATATGCGGAGAACGAAAATTGTTTGTACAATAGGGCCGGCTAGTGAAAATGAAGAAATGCTGATTCAACTTGTAAGCGCAGGTATGAATGTAGCTAGACTTAATTTTTCTCACGGCAATCATGAGGAACACAAAAAAAGAATAGATTCCATAAAAAAGGTTAGGCAAATGCTTCAAAAGCCTATCGCAATTATGTTGGATACAAAGGGGCCTGAGGTAAGACTGGGCAGCTTTAAAGACGGTGCAGCTGAGATTAAGTCAGGGGATCAGTTTACGCTCACGGTAGAGGATGTGTTGGGCGATAGCACGAGATGCAGCATAACCTACAAGGAGCTACCAAAGGAAGTCAGCGAAGGAACCAGGATACTTATTGCTGACGGTCTTATCGAGCTTAGAGCTGTTGGTAAAACTGAAACAGAGGTTATTTGTAACGTAGTAAACGGTGGCACTTTGGCCGATCGTAAGAATGTGAATATACCGGGGGCTACTTCCAAGCTGCCTGCAATTACTCAAAAGGATATATCTGACCTTATTTTTGGTATCGAAAATGAGATAGACATTGTGGCAGCTTCCTTTATCAGAAAAGCAGCAGATGTATTGGAAATAAGAAAAATTCTTGAACAGAACAATGGAAGCTTTATAAGTATCATTTCGAAAATTGAGAATCAAGAAGGCGTGGACAATATTGATGAAATACTTAAGGTATCTGACGGCTTGATGGTAGCAAGAGGAGACTTAGGTGTGGAATTGCCTGCCGAGGAAATACCTCTGACTCAAAAGATGCTTATAAAGAAGTCAAATGAAGCTGGCAAGCCTGTAATTACTGCTACCCAGATGCTGGATTCCATGACTAGAAATCCAAGACCAACAAGAGCAGAGGTTACAGATATAGCCAACTCTATATTTGATGGTACAGATGCCATCATGCTGTCAGGGGAAACTGCAGCAGGTAAATATCCAATAGATGCAGTGAAGACGATGGCGACAATTGCGGAGCGTACTGAAAAGGATTTGGACTATAGTCGTGTAGAAGGGAAAGTAGCTTATAAAGGCGACGTTACTGTGGCAAATGCCATCAGTCATGCTTCCTGTACAACTGCCTATGAGCTGGGGGCAGCTGCAATCATTACACCAACCCAATCAGGTTCAACTGCCAGGATGGTATCAAAATTCAGACCGAAGGCTCCAATCATTGCAGCAACCTTTGATGAAAGAGTTAGAAGAAAGCTCTGTTTAAGCTTTGGCGTACATTCTGTGCTTATAAAGGGGATAGACAGTACGGATGATTTAATAGAGCAGAGTGTAAACCAAGCTATCGTTCATGAATACATAACCAGCGGAGATTTGGTTGTGATTACTGCAGGTGTACCTGCTGGTGTAGCCGGCACCACCAACCTGATTAAGGTTCATATCGTTGGAAACATCGCGGCTAGAGGCATTGGTGTAGGTCAACATTCTGTAACTGGTAAGGTTGCTGTCATAAGAGACTTGGAAAAGGATGCAGCTAAGGTTGAAGAGGGAGATATACTTGTAGTTGTAAGCACTGACAGGGATGTTGTACCTTTGATGAAAATGGCTTCTGCCTTTATCGTTGAAGAAGGCGGTATAACCTCACATGCTGCAATAGTAGGTATTGCCTTAGGCAAACCTGTTATTGTTGGAGTTGCCAACGCTATGGATATATTTAAGGATGGTCAGATTGTAACGATGGATACAGTTCGCGGCTTGATATATAAAGGTACTGCCAGAGTATTGTAATTGATATAAGAACGATATAGATTAAGTGAGAGCTAGAAATAGCTCTCAGATTGATAACGTACTTGTAGAAAAATAAAAGTTTTGTATTAAGGCGCATTGTTATACAGTTTGTGTTGTACTCTGTGAAGAGAGGCTATAAAGTTCGTAAGCTGGCACGGATGCCAGGCGCTGATTCAGAGGCAAGGATGCCTCATTGAATCAGGTAGGACTTTTTAGTCTCACAAGCAGTCAAGTACAACCAAGCTGTATATTTTTGTGCTGTATACAAAGCTTTTATTTTTATTACGCATTACCAATAGTCTTAGAGATAGAAATAGAAATAGCTCTCTTTTTATCTACTGCTTAAATTTATTTGTGGTAAAATATTTATATAGATTTATCTAACTGCTTATAATCAAGAATAGGAGAAAAGCTATGCAAAGAAGCATCACTAAACTAACAACAAGATACTATGAAACAGATCAAATGGGGGTCATCCATCACAGCAATTATTATAGATATTTTGAAGTTGCTCGGACGGACTACTTAAAAATAATAATTGGGTTGACCTATAAGGATATTGAGCGAATGGGAGTAAGAATGCCAGTGACAGAAACGCACTGCAAGTATAAGGCTTCTGCACTTTATGATGATGAAATTACAATAACAACGACTGTAAGAGAAATGACCGTTGCAAGAATAACCTTTGATTATGCAATTACCAGAGAAATAGATGGAGCCGTCATTGCAGAGGGTGCTACAGTCCATGCATTGACAAACGGCGATAATAAGCCCATTAATCTTAAAAAATACAGGGCGGAATTGTATCAACAACTCTTCGCCGCTGTCAATACTGAAATAACTGAGTAATAAATTCTATAAATAGGAAAAATTGGTATAAAATCAGATGGAGTTGTTAATAATCAAAATAATATATAGGGAACTGATTCATTTTTGCACCCGTCTGGGTGCCTTTTTTTGCATTAATGTTGATATTATAAAATAAAAAAGTTATAATGAAGCTAAATAAACTGATTATTTAATTAGATGTACATCTAATTAAAATTATATTTATAATTTGCAAGGAGAAGGTGGCAGAATGAAGGATCTTAGGTGCGAAAAATTAGCCTCAATTTTACTCAATCACTCCTTAAAGGTAAGAGCAGGAGAGAACTTAGTTATAAGAAGCAACTACAACGGAAAACCCTTAGTGGATGAAGTATATAAGCAAGCTATCAAAGCCGGCTTAAATGTTTATACACACGTAATGATAAACGAGCATAACAAATTTTTTATGGAAAATGCAACACAAGAACAATTTGAAAACGCCAATAAGTTCTTGGAGAATGTATATGCTATAGCGGATGCTTTTGTAGTGATAGAAGCACCAGACAATGTGAAGCATCTTTCTAAGGTTGACTCCGAAAGAAACATGAAATACAATAAGGTATCCAGCCCCTTGGTAAAACTGATCACTGCAAAAAGATGGGTAATGACCAATTTCCCTACTCACGCATTTGCACAGGAAGCAGAAATGTCCTTAGAAGAATATGAAGATATGTTGTTTGATGCAACCATAGTAGATTATCAGCAGATGGATAGAGAAATGGACAAAATAATTGACATTTTTGACAAGACCGATACGGTTAGAATAGTCGGTAAGGATACAGACTTGACTTTTAGTATAAAGGGCAGAAAGGGCATTAAGTGCAGCGGTGAAAACAATATTCCCGATGGAGAAGTTTTCTACGCCCCCATAACAGATTCAGCCAATGGCTATATATATTATGAATTCCCCGCTATCAGATACGGGGTTCAGGTTGATGGCATCAGACTTGAGTTTAAAGACGGCAAGGTCATTAAGGCAACTGCCGATAAAAATGAAGAGTTCTTAAACAAGATTTTGGATTCGGATGAAGGCGCAAGATTTCTTGGAGAATTTGGAATAGGTCTAAATTATGGAATACAGAAATTTATTAAGAACATATTGTTCGATGAAAAGATTGGCGGCACAATACATTTAGCGGTGGGAAATGCTTACGAGGATTCCGGCGGAGACAACAGGTCTGTGGTTCATTGGGATATGATCAAGGAGCTTAGAGTAGACGGAGAAATCTATGCGGATGGTAAGTTGGTTCAAAAAAACGGAACCTTCCTATATGAATAATTTGTGAATGGCATAAGGTCAGGCGAAAGCTTGACCTTATGCTTTTTTTGCATTTTTTAAGGCGAAATGAAAATAATAAGATATGAGTTATACTTTGATAGGAGTGATTGATGTGGATAAAAACTATATAACGGATATCCTGATAGATGACAATGACGAAAGAGAGCAAAGGATACATGAACTTCTCAGAGCCAGAAAATCACTCAACGTAAATACAGAAATGCATAAGGTTTCGACCTTAGGTGAACGCATGTCAGATAGACTTGCTAAGTTTGCAGGCAGCTGGCATTTCTTGATTTTTTTTGGTATTGTAGTCTTAACATGGGGTGTCGTAAACACAACCTGGATACTGACAAAGCCCTTTGATCCATACCCTTATGTTTTCTTAAATCTTATTTTGGCGTGCATTGCATCCTTGCAGGCTCCCATAATTATGATGAGTCAAAACAGAGAATCCCAAAAGGATAGAATAAGAGCGGAGAACGATTATCTTATAAATCTTAAGTCGGAAATAATATTGGAAGACATGCACATGAAGGTAGATGAACTGCTGGGTGATCAGAAAAGGTTGAAAAAACAGCTCAATGATATTATGATTAGTATGAATGGCACAAATCAAATATATGACGAAAAGGTCAGCGACCTGAGGAGCGATAAGGATGGAAAAGCAAATACCGGTGGTGAAGAACCGAGAATATACAATAGAGATAACAGGACTCACTAGTGAGGGAATGGGTGTCGGCAGGATTGAAGGCTTCACTGTTTTTGTTGAAGGAGCACTTCCACAGGAGCTTGTAACAATTATAATAGTAAAAGTGCAGAAGACCTATGCCTATGGCAAGCTATTGAGCGTTGAAAGAGAATCACAGGAAAGGGTACTTCCTGTTTGTGGAATCATGAAGCGCTGCGGAGGCTGTCAGCTTCAGCACCTAGACTACCAGGCGCAGCTGATAAATAAGACTCAGATGGTTAAGGACATCATGGTGAGAATAGGTGGTTTCAAAGATTTATTGATTCATGATGCCATAGGAATGCAGGAGCCCTGGAGATATCGCAACAAAGCGCAGTTCCCAGTAGGGTTTTCCGATGACGTGGTAATAGGCTTTTATGCCAATCGCAGTCATGATATTATTGATACAGACAAATGCATCATTCAAGATGAAATTAACGATAAGATTATTGGTATCTTCAAAGAATACATAAAGAAGTTTAGGGTTTCTGTTTATGATGAAAACAGCGGCAAAGGACTTATGAGACATATTGTAACACGCAAAGGCTTTAAAACCGGTGAGGTTATGGTATGTGCTGTAGTAAACGGCGATAGTCTCCCCAATACAGAATATCTAGTGAGCGCATTGACTGCTTTGATGCCGGAGATTAAAAGCATCGTGCTGAATGTGAATAAGCAACAAACCAACATAATACTTGGAGAAAAAAATATCGTATTATACGGCGAGGAAGCCATATTTGACTATATAGGACAATTCAAATTCAGGATATCACCAAACTCCTTCTTCCAAGTCAATCCGATACAGACCGATGTGCTGTACAACAAGGCTTTGGAGTATGCAGCCTTAAGCGGCAATGAAACAGTATTTGATGCATATTGCGGCATAGGCACCATATCTTTATTCTTAAGCCAAAAAGCGAAGAAGGTATATGGAGTAGAGATTGTACCTCAAGCAATAGACAATGCCAAGGAAAACGCTGTGCTTAACGGTGTGGACAATGTGGACTTTATGTTGGGAGAATCAGAAAAGATTAT
>Ga0154410_1071_pt2 | contig 31657 bp, 29 predicted proteins | sample RifGroB2_FD_115914 | JGI IMG/M metagenome (GOLD analysis project Ga0154410, IMG submission 115914) | Clostridiales bacterium GWB2_37_7
TCCAAATATTTATGAAGCAGCATACGCTCAGTAATATCACGTACTACACACAATATCTTTCGTTTATTTCCTATCTCCGCCCCACTCCAGCTTACCTCAACTGGAAAACTGCTTCCATCCTTTTTATAGTGCATCGTATCAAACATAATGCTCCGAGCCCAAACTGTATTTAAATGTTCATTAATTAAGTAAATACCATCGACTTTACGTAAGTCAGATATGGTTAAGGTTTTAAACTCTTCTCTTGAATAGCCATATTTTTGTAGTCCAGCTTCATTAATCTCCAATATATTACCTTTTTCATCAATAAAGAGGATAATATCATTTGCATGCTTTGATAAAAGCTGATATTTACTCATCAGCTCTAGTTCTTGCTTTTTTTCGGTAATATCCAAACAAAAACCAATATACCCACTAAATGCCCCTTCTGCATCATAAAAAGGTCTTCCCGAATCACTGATCCATCTATATTCACCATCATGCCTGCGTAATCTATACTCCATATCAAAGCTTCGTTGAGCATTAAAAGCATCGATATATGTTTTGAAGCACATTTCCAGGTCATCAGGATGCACACCCGCTGCCCAACCATCTCCATATTCCTCCTCGAGGGTATGTCCCGTAAGCTCCAGCCAACTTCTATTAAAATAGTTGCACTTTGCGTCCAAACCCGAACGCCAAATAAGCGCCGGAAAATCCTCAAACAGCTTTAAATAGAAATCTCTTGATTTCAAAAGAGCTTCTTCTGATCTTTTATTCTGTGTGATATCGTCGATAGCCAAAATTATATGTCTGCTTCCGTGAATTAATATAGGTACTGAGTTAACTCTAAACCAGACATCTTCTTTTTTCCCTTCAATATATAATGAATGGTGTACTTCCTTCCCATGAACAGATATTCCAGTTATATTTACCTCTGATGCTATACTTCTAAAATTACAGAATTCACAATTACAATTACTGCCACATTTGCATCCTTTCCCATTTTCTGCACAGACACAGCTAAAGCTATCACCCAATTTGTTATTTATCATACTCTCAACACTTTTTCCTAAAAGGTTTGCTAAAGCGAGATTTACACGTTTAACAATCAAATTTTCATCCAATATTACCAGTCCCACAGGTGTTGCCTCAAAAATTGCTGAAAGCTTAATCTTCTCTTCTCGTAATTCCTTTTCAATCTCTCTTAACTTTGTAACATCGCGAGACATTATAGCCGCTTTTGAATGCTCACTGCCAGCATTTTTGACAGGAACATCCACTGCCTCACACTGCTTTTGTGTTTTCTTTCGATCATGCTGCCTCTCTGCTTCACAGGTGATACGGAGAACAATAGCCCTTAGTCTGGTGACATCGCTTCTCACCAAGTAATCACTGCATCCGGCTTTGAAGGCATTAAGCATATCACGCTCATTATAAGTGTCTGCCATAATAACAAGAGGCACTTCATAATAATTTTCCGATAGCAAACTTAAGGCTTCCATCACATTGGTTGAAGAAAGATTATACTCGCTGATGATTAAATCGTAGCTATTGTTATGAAGCCTGTCCAACATGTCAAAGCATGTATTGGCATGGTCATATTTTATATTAAATCCCTGTTTTTTTAATGCTTCAGCTGTCATCTCAACATTTGATTGTAAATCATAAAAAAACAATACTTTGATGTTATTATTCATTTTATTCCTCCTGCAACAAAAACGTTATTCTATAAATATTATGCTATTTATTACTTATAGGCAGCTTAATTGTAAATTTTGTTCCTTTTCCTTCTTCGCTTGTTACCAAAAGGTTAATCTCTTCTTCAAGTTCTTTAATCCGCTGCAGATACTTTGCCATCATGCTATGATCTTCACTTTTTAAAACGCGATTCAATGTTCTAAAACCCATTATTAACATATCGCTTTTTTTCATATATTTATGCTATATGTTTCGCACTAAACATTTTACATTGGTTTCAAATAGTGCGAAACATTTTCCGCTATTCATATGTCGTGAAAAGTACATATTTGATAATACAAAATTAGACGCTTCAACTGATTTTGTAATGATAAATCTTTTTCACGACATATATAGGTATCAAAATTACTTTATTCACCTCTCAAGATATTTCTGTTTTATCTTTGATTCATAAAATCACCTGAAAACTCTACATAAACATTCTCCTCTACGATTTTCAGCATGATTTTTCCATTAATATATTTGCTCACCTCACGTAAGTAAGAATGTAAAATATCTGCTTTTTTCTCCATTAGTGAGGTGTTCGAGTTCTCTGCAGATTGATTTGTTTGTTGATTTCGCTGTCCAATAACGATATAAGCTATTTTTACCATGTCCTCTTTTTTTGTTATACTAAATTTCAATAGATGAACTTTATCTAATCCTATATCAATTAGAGATTTGCAGCTATAATAAAAAATATAGTTAAATAGTTTGAAATTGCCAAAACACCTTTCATTTGAGCTTTCAGGTACCTCTACATATATTTTATTTTCATAGCCATCATTTATTATGGAAGCTTTTAGTTCCATTCCGATTTTCTTTATATCAAACTCTACATTGTCTGAGAATAAGCTGTTCAAGTAACCCATATATAAATCCTTGTATAACTCCATCAAGCAATTTATTTCAGCATGGTCACTTAATTGCTGAGACATATTATTAAAAATAGATCCACTAACCTCTTTCATTATATTTATTTCATTTTTATATGAAGCAAATTTGGCATTTGTAGATTTGAGGATATTCTGGTACAATTCATTTCTTTTCATTAATTCTAGCGACAGCTGCTCCGCTTCCTTTTTTAGATTAAAATATTTCACACCTTCGTGGATTGCTGGAATAAACTCTTCTGTTAAATCCCAAGGCTTTGGTATAAATTTAAATATGTCGCCTTGATTAATGGTAGCCAGCATTTGCGGCAATTGGGTATACCCTGACATTACCATCCTTACTGTGTTTGGATATTTTTGCTTGCACTCCTTGAGAAACTGCAAACCGTTCATTTTGGGCATTCTCATATCTGTTACAATTACACTAAACTCATTCTTGTCCATGAGCTCCAATGCTTCCTGAGCATTATCTGTAAAGAAGCATTTATATCCCACATCCATAAGACCCCGTCTTAGAGATGCCAATATGTTTAACTCATCATCTATAAAAAGCACTTTATTTTCTTCCAATTTAACATCACCTCAATAAATTTTATTACTGTGTTCTATATATTTCATGCTATACAATTTACTTTCATTAAAATAGCACGAAATGTTATCCGCTGTTTATAATGCATAGGAACATCAGAATCTTCCTTAAACAAATGTTCCGGTCATGCATTTCATAAAAGGCTTCCTTAATCTAAAATCCTTTCATAGAAGCCTTTTTTATTAATCACACAAAGTACATATTTACCTCAATGTTAAAATTTCTTTGTTTCAAAATCTTCTATATAAAAATTTTTCAAAATTATGCTGTCGCAGATAACTTTAGTAGTTCCAATATTATTAAATATATCATCAATACATTGGATTGGAGGCTTCTGACCTGTAATTATATAAGTATAATAATCTGATATATATACAACATTAACCAATTCCTTATTTATAATATCAGAACTTTGTGGGCTATGATGATAAAAGGCTGTCTCTACGATTGGAAAGGGTATGCCCCACCAATCCAGCAGGTATCCCCCTGCCTCCTGGTGATTTATCCCATATCTTTCTTTTTCTGATTTTAAAAGATCCGTATATTTAAAAGAAGATTCTTGTACTAAATCTACATACTCATTCTTATATATCTTTAGTAATACCAGCATACCAATGCTGTATAAAAGTCCTGCCAGCCTATATTCTTCACATATTTCTTTACCTAAAATTTCTCTATAAATAAAATGAGTGATTTTATTCCGAAGATTAGCATGTTTCCAAAGATAATTTTTTAGATTGATAATCTTTTCATCCCCATGTATAGTCTGGTTCAGTTTTTTTGATAGAATTATATTTTTTAGCTCATTTGTACTGAAATACTTCAGAGCTTGTTTAACAGATGCAATATTATTTCCAAAATATGTAGAATTTACATAGCGTAGAATGATAGCTGACAGAATAAAATCCCTTTCTATTAATTCGACTATACTATCCAATTCTACATCCTTTTCAAGCAGGTCTAGCAATTCATCACTTAATTTTTCCCCAACGGTAATGGTATCTATTAACGAATTGGCAACTTCTTCCATGTTATTGTCTTTTAGAATTTGTTGTAATTGAAGCGTACTATTAATAGTTCGCAAAAGCTGCTCATTCTCCCAAGGCTTAAGAAGATATGTCATAGCAAGATTATTTTGAATACATCGGGTCATAGTCTCTTTTTCAGAAAAACCACTTAAGATAATCCTTGCTGCATTGGGGTATCTTTTTTTGACGGCAACAAGCAACTCATATCCATCCATAAACGGCATTCTCATATCACTTATTATTAAGTCTACGCTTACCTTCTCCATCATTTCCAATGCTTCTTTTCCACTATTGGCTAATAAAACATTGTGCTCACTATCAATAAACAAGCGTTTAAACGCCCTCAATATGTTCTGCTCATCATCCACAAAAAGAATAGTTTTATTGTTCATTTAACCCACCTATTAGAGCTTTCACAACCTTGATGTCATATTGGCTTTTTGTGCCCTCCATCAAAATTGCTATTGCCTCTTCCTTGCTTAATGCTTTTCTATATACTCGATCTGAAGTTAGCGCATCATAAGAATCTGCTACAGAAAGTATTTTTGATTCTTCCAATAAAAACGTTTCTCTAATACCAAGAGGATATCCCTTACCATCTATCCGTTCGTGATGTTGGCATACGATTAAGGCCACTTCCTGCATTTTATCCAATTCACTTAGTATTTCAAATCCTACCATTGGATGATGCTTAATTTGTAAAAACTCATTATCCTCTAATCCCGCAGGTTTATCTAGTATCTGATCCTTAATAGCTACTTTGCCGATATCATGAAACAAAGCAGCATATTTTAAAAGTTCTTTCCTATCATCACGAATACCCATGTTATCTGCTATTAGCATGGATAATTGAGATACCCTGATTGAATGTTCATATACTGCAGAATCTTTAGCCTTTAATAACTTCAAAAGGGCATTCTTAGTCTGTATGTTTAATTGCTCTACCTGCTGACTAAACTTTTTTATGATTTCCTTATAATAGTCAATTTCCTTCGTATTGCTAATAGAACTTCTAATTTGCATCATTCTCTCATTCCTAATTGTCAAGGCTTCCTTAACTATATCAACTAAATCCTCATTGATCCATGGCTTTGTAATATATCGAAATAGGTGGATATCATTTATAGCCGATATAGCCACCTCCAAATCTGAATATCCTGTAATTAAAATACCTAGAATATCATCATCAATCTTCTGTGCTTCTTTTAGTATTTCAAGGCCTGTGATATTCGGCATTCGCTGGTCTGTAATGATAACATCATACTTTTTATTATATAATTCATTAATCGCTTCCTCCGGTTTATTTGTGGCATGAAAATCGCAATCCAAACAATTTAACGTGCGCATGAGTGCTCTCGCCACATTGGTATCATCATCTACTATCAATATCCTACCCATTGTCATGTAACACCGTCCCCCCCGTCGATTTGAAATATATTTATATGCGTCTTATACGCAAAAATTCGACATATATTTTATAGTTCCTTCTATTGTTTAATAAGTGATTTTATGGCAAATGTTGTTGCTTATGCTCAATTAATCATAGCTGCCTTATCACGGCATGATCCCTCTAATTAAGTTTGCATAAATGGTAAATATAAGCTATAATAATTTAAAATTTACTGTCCATGAAAATCAAGGAGATTTATATGTTAAAGAATATTAGAATATTATTGTGCCTACAGCAAAATACAGGCTACAGAGACTTTCTTGATATTATAAATAGTAAAAGTGATAATTTGTTAGAAATTACCGAGGCTTCAACACTGTATAAATTATTGGAAGAGTCTGTTCCAGACAAGATAAGTTTGGTATTCTTGGACCATTTCTTTATGGATAAACTGTCTGCAGAGGCTTGTTCTATATTAGGCACGCCTGGCTTCATATGCATAATTCTTACTGAGGACTATTATGACAGTATTGTAAGAGAAGCCTACGTTTATGATGTTTTAGCATATAGCAATTCTAGTTTTGTCAATAATTTTCTTATACGTTTAGAAGACGACTTGAAGCATCGTCTTGAGTATCAATTTTTACAAAAAAAACTCAAGAAATTTGACGATATCAGTATGAAGCTCACAACTGAGAAAAATATAAATAACCTATTAGATTTAATCATTGATTCTAGTATGGAGCTTACTTATGCTGAAGCTGGGACTATCTATATCGTTATAGATAAGAACACTTCAGAATGGTCCTATTATGAAAACAATGCCGAAAATAAATGCCTGAAATTTGTATTGGCAAAAAACAAAGCTTTGACTGTAGATTTAGAACAACAGATCCTATCGATTAATAAATCCAGTATAAATGGTTACACAGTATTAACCGAAAAATCAGCAAGAATCGACGATGTTTATAATATATCGGAAGCTGTTGCTTATAAGTTTAATTCTTCATTTGATCAGTTGACGGGCTATCGGACAAAATCCATGCTCAATGTCCCTCTTAAAGACCATCAAGGTCGTATATTAGGGGTCATACAATTAATAAATAAAAAAAATAAGGGCATCAGCATTCCTTTTGATGACACCGATGAACTGCTAGCATCCTCTTTGGCAGGATTAGCAGCTGTTGCTATAGAAAATGCAATTTTGTATAAAATGAATGAAAAGCTATTAGAAAGCAAAACCTTAAAGCTTCAGAGCACTGTTGAGGAATTAAACAGTGCCCAGATTCAATTGGTGCAAAAGGAAAAAATGGCTGCAGTGGGACAATTGGCTGCAGGAGTTGCTCATGAAATTAATAATCCATTGGGATTTATCAAAAGCAACCATGAAACCATGCAAAAATATATAGAAAAGCTAATAAGCTTAATTGATATATATAAGGATTTTTCTAAGAATTGTTCCAATTCAAATGACATCTCCAATATCACGGATTATGAAAATAAAAGCAAGATGGAATTTATCAAAGAGGATATATTTGAGCTGCATAAAGAAAGCTCAGATGGCTTAAACAGAATAGGAGTTATCGTAAATGCGCTGCGTGCCTTTTCACATATTGATCAGGTTGATGGTTTGCAAGAATATGATATAAATCAATGTATCCTCGATACCTTAACAATTTGCAGCAGTAAAATTAAATATACACAAATCGATATCCAAAATCAATTGAATGATATACCCTCCGTAAAATGCAATGCCGGAGAGATAAACCAAGTTATATTGAATATTCTTATTAATGCAATTGATGCAATTCTGGCAAAAGATCCAGCAGGTATAGGTATCATTAGAATACAAACAAATGTTGTCGATAATTTTATTTGCTTTGAAATTGAAGATGATGGCATTGGAATTCCCGAAGAAATTCAGAATAGGATTTTTGAACCTTTCTATACTACGAAACCTATTGGTCAAGGAACAGGACTTGGGTTAAATATATGCTATGACATCATAGTCAAAAAACATCATGGTGAAATTCTTGTTCAAAGTCATCCTGGACTAGGTTCAAAATTCACCATCAAACTGCCTAAATAAATTGCCGCAAATGAGTTCCAATCTAGTATCGGATTCATCAGATCATGCCAGCAATATTATTTAAAAATAAGTGGATGAATTAGTAAATATCTATTCCATCCACTTATTTTTTCAGTTAAAATTTATTTGATTTTAAGAATTTCTCAATATCGTCAAGCATTAAATTTGCAGCCCTTACACCGCCTGCAGTATTCCATATCGCATCATCAACCCTGTACACCTTGTTATTTTTTACTACCTCTAATGTCTTAAACATCGGATCCTCAATCCACTCTTTTTCTCTGGCAGTACCTTCACCATTCCCTGTTTCATAAGTAAAATAGAACATTACCTGTCCATCAGCTTCTTTTAATCTCTCCTTGCCAATCTCATTGGTAAACGCCTCACTTTGCTGACTTGCTGGTCTTGCAAATCCGATTTGCTTTAGAATTTTACCTGAGAAGGTATCTCCAAGATAAATTCTTGTCTTTCCAGCCATAAATCTAACTATAGACACCTCTGTCTTCAGCTTATCTCCTGCAAGCTTAGACAGTTCAGCTGCTCTATCATCAAATTTTTTAATTACTTCCTGTCCTTCTTCCTCTTTGCCTAATACACTTGCATAGAATGAAAAGTTTTCCTTCCATTCGCCTCTTAAAGTATTAGAATAAACCGTTGGCGCAATTTGAGAAAGCTGGTCATAAATCTTTTCATGTCTCATCTTATTCCCAATTATTAAATCGGGGCTTAGGGCTGCTATAGCTTCTATGTTAACTTGGCTTTCATCACCTAAGTTCTCAACACCCTCCATGTCTTTTTCTATATGACTGTACCATGGATTACCTGTCCAGGATTTTACTGCACCTACAGGTTTAACCCCTAACTCAAGCAATGCTTCTGTTCCTTCATTGGTCAATATAACAATACGCTTGGGCTCACCTTTAATTTCTGTGCTGCCCATAGCATGTTCGATAACCCTTGTAGTAATATTTGCGTCAGTTGTTGATTGTGTCTCCGTAGCTTGATTTGTTTGTGCACAAGCTGTTAACACGATTGATAAAGCTAGTACGGTAATTAATACGAATAATCTTTTGGTTCTCATTTTGATTCTCCTTATTTTTTTAATTTGATTTTATGTTATAGATAATATCATAACTCTTATTTTATTGCAAATGATTTTCATTTGTATATGATATACTTTGTCATTGACACAGTTATTTGAGTAATTTATACTTTTATATGAGATGAAATATGATGTTTACTTTTATAGATAGGCATTTGTGACCCTTTCCCCTTTAGCGGGTTATAGATTAAGTCTAGAGTCACTCAATGAAAGGATGAATCACTTGTTGAATATTGGAATTCTTAAGCTTACATTAAAAAGCAATAGGTCAAAGCTTATTTTGTTAATTGGACTTTTACTGTTGCTCATTGCTTTCTTTTTTGCAAGTTTACTTTTGGGGTATATAAAGACCGACTTTACTGATTTAGTAAATGCATATACCAACTACACAGAAAGTATAGAACAAATTGTCATAAAGAGCTCAAGAATGCCCCGTGCACTCATTGCTCTTTTTATAGGTGCAAGCTTGAGTGTGTCAGGCTTGCTAATGCAGACACTAACCAAAAATCCCATGGCTTCGCCGGGATTGCTGGGGATAAACTCAGGAGCTGCATTTTTTATGGTTTTTGCGTATAGTTTTATGCCAAACTTAACACAGAACTATTTGATGGTTTTTTCTTTTGGCGGGGCAGCTTTAGCCGTATTAATGGTATATACCTTGGCGGGAGGCATCAGAGGGACAATACAAACCTTTGACTTAACCCTCGCCGGAGCAGCTATATCTGCTATCTTTATATCTTTTACTCAAATTATCCTCTATAAGGACCAAAAAACCATGGAAGAGGTCTTATTCTGGCTTACTGGCTCTGTTGAAGGCAGAAGCATGGACGCACTATTCAAAATGATACCCGTTATGCTGATAGCCTGGGTTATTTGCTTTTTGCTTGCAAAACGCTTAAATCTATTTTCACTGGGTGAAGAAATTGCAAAGGGTCTCGGTCTAAATACCGAGCTCTTAAAGCTGCAAATAATACTGCTTATAGTTGTACTTGCCGGCGCTTCTGTAGCTGTGGCAGGTCCAATTGCCTTGGTAGGTTTGATTATTCCCCATCTCACTCGCTTTTTAGTTGGACCGGAATTCAAATGGGCAATACCCTACAGCATTGTGTTAGGTGCTATTTTGCTATTATCCGCAGATGTTGCCTCTCGCTTCATCATATACCCAAAGGAAATTCCTGTAGGTGCGGTTACAGCTATTCTGGGCACACCATTTTTTATAACCATTGCTAGAAAGGCGGAAAACAAGTAATGAAAAACTTGCTAGTTGCTAGGAAAGGACGTTTGTCCTTCATATATGAAAAAAGAAGTGCATTGATATTCACTGTTTCATTGTTTATATGTATATTTTCTGTACTCCTAAGTCTTAGTATTGGGCAAAAATATATTTCTGCGATTAAGGTACTGCAAATACTATTTGACGACAGCACCGGTGGTGATTCGCTTATTGTAAATACCATCAGATTGCCGAGAACACTTGTAGCACTATTTGTAGGCACCTCGCTAGGCTTATCGGGGGCAATTCTTCAAGGCGTTGTAAAAAATCCACTGGCAGCACCAAATATTATAGGTATTACCGATAGTGGTTCTGTAGGTGCCTTGGTATTTCTTACCTTGTTTACAGACCCCAAAAATAACGCATTGACAACCAGCATTTTTTATATGCCTTTATTCGCTTTTGCCGGTGCTTTTATAGCTGTATTAATCGTATATCTGCTGGCATACAAAAAAGGTGTTACCCCATATAGACTTGTAATGATAGGTATTGCCGTGGCTGGTGCAGCTAAAGCTATAACCTCCATATTAATTATAAATGGCCCGGTAGTTTTCATAAAAGAAGCTCAATTATGGATTACTGGAACTGTATATGGGACAAACTGGACCCATGTTAAGCTTCTGTTTCCTTGGTTCCTGCTCCTCTTTATAGTTACTCTCATATATACTCGAGAGCTCAACATCCAGAATCTGGATGACGGCATATCTGTCGGCTTGGGCAGCCCTGTCGAGAAGAATCGCTTCGTGTTGATGATTGTTAGCGCTGCACTTGCAAGCGGAGCAGTAGCTGTGGGTGGTGGAATCAGCTTTGTTGGACTTATAGCTCCTCACATATGTAGAAAGCTGACAAACTCCTCCTTCGAAAATGTCCTGCCACTTTCAGCCATCATCGGCGGCACTATTATGGTATTGTCCGATATTGTGGCACGTACTCTGCTTTTTCCCCTGGATCTCCCAGTTGGAATATTTACTGCAGGTATTGGCGCACCTTTTTTCATTTATCTATTGTTCAAGAATCAGAGATCTCAAAGGAGAGGATATTAATGAATATTTCAACCAGCAATCTAACACTTGGTTATGGGGACGTTATTGTACTTAAGGATATAAATGTAGCAATACCTAAAAATAAAATTACCATATTAGTGGGAAGCAATGGCTGTGGCAAATCCACCCTATTAAAAACCATGGCTAGACTCTTAAAACCAATGTCCGGCAAAGTAGCGCTTGGAGACATGGATATATTTCAGAAGCCTTCAAAGGAAATTGCAAAAGAGCTTGCAATTCTTACGCAGTCCCCTGATGCCCCTTCTGATTTAACTGTATTTAACCTTGTAAAGCAAGGAAGATATCCTTATCAAAGCTGGTTTAATCAGTGGAGCAAAGAGGATGAAAATATAGTTGAATATGCCTTAGAGAAGACAGGACTGTCCGATATTAGAAATAAGAAGCTTTCTGAGTTATCCGGGGGACAGAAGCAAAGAGTTTGGATTGCAATGACCCTAGCTCAGCAAACAGAAATAATATTATTGGATGAGCCGACAAACCATCTGGATATAAAGTATAAAATTGAAGTGCTGGATTTACTCAAACACCTCAACCAACACGAAAATCGAACAATTGCAATCGTACTTCATGACATCAACTTGGCATGTCGATATGCGGACCATATTATTGCAATTAAAAATGGCAAAGTATATGCCGAGGGTAATCCCAAAAAAATTGTCACTGAAAAATTAATAAATGATGTCTTTGACATTAATGCCAAGATTATAGAATGTCCACTTTTCAAGACCCCGATGTGTATAACTTACCAGAATTTAACAATATAAATATATATGATTATTGAGATGTAAAAGGGATGGATTAGCTAAACATAATCCATCCACATTTTACTTATCTCGCCGTATTATCCAACAAAACCGTTGCCCACAACTCCGATACTTTCATTGATATACATGAAGCAATCTGGATCTAAATCCTTTACATATTCTTTAAGAGTGATTAGCTCTGAATTGCTTACCAGAGTCTTAATAAGCAGTCTTTCCTGATGATTATATGAGCCAAAGCCCTTAATGAAGGTTGCTCCACGCTTTAAATCCTTATGTATAAATGTTGTGATTTCCTCATATTTCGTGGATATTATGGTCACTTCATAGTCCCGTCTAAAGCCTGCAACGATGAAGTCTGTAACCTTCCCGGAAATGTAAATTGACATCATAGAATATAATATGTTGTTTAAGGATGAATTTGGAAGCAACAAAGACGATGAAACAATACCAATATTTAGTATTGTAAAAAATACGCCTAGGGAAATACCAAATTTTTTCTTCAGAAAAATTCCAACCAGCGCTTCCGGTCCATTTGCCATGCCTAGCCTCAATACAATTCCGCCGGATATTCCAAATAACACACCTGAAACCAATACAGCGGGCACCACGTCAACACGAAGTGCCGGCAGCAGCCTCATAAAACCAAGCAAAACAGTGAACAAGGTAAAACTAGTAAATGCATATACAATCTGCTTCATTCCAAAGGTTATGTATGCCCAAATCAAGATCGGAAGACATAATATCGCCAATAGTATCTGGATGTTTATCGAAGACCACATAGCAAGCACAGTTGCAATGCCCCCAAGCCCTCCGGCAATCAGATTGCTTGGCAAAAGCACATTGTTGAAGGAATATGCACCTATAAGCGCCCCTAAAAACAAAATTCCTACTATCTTTGTATTTTTTTTCATTGTATGACCACCCCACTAAAACTAAAACAAAATATGTAATTTATCAATTATTATACAGCACAAAGACGTTTTATGAAATAATCTTTTGCAGGACAAGCGCATACTTTTCACTTATATCCTTGCAATATATTCCATAACATGTTCTAGTGAACCATATATTTTGTGGGTAAGCATTCTTATTTCATCCTTTGGTGTTATCAAATCCGGTATCATGATTGGTTTCATATACTTTAACAGCCAGGCAGCACAAAATTTCGATTATCAGCATAATATGAAACAGAAGAGTAGACAAACCATATCGCTTGTATGATTAGAGTGAGGTGTGAATATTATGTTTAGATTGCTACCTTTTTTGTTCCTTGCATATTTGATAAATGAATATCAAAATTATACGACACCTAAATATTTAGCCTTAGGCGATTCTCTTGCCGTAGGAATAGGGTCATTCTGGGGTAGAGGCTATACCCGCTTATACTATAATTGGCTGATAAATTATACGAATTATAGGTGCCTATGCTATTGTAACCTTAGTGCCATCGGGTGGACAAGTAAAGATCTACTCAATGCAGTGACATTCAATCAAATCTATAGAAATGCCATAATCAGCTCTTCAATTATTACTATTGATATCGGAGGTAACGACATATTGAAGCATAAATACTCTTCAAATGAGCTTTATCAAGCATTAAACTGCTTTAAAAATAATTTATTTAGTTTACTGCAAGAGATACAATGTCTCAATAAGCATGCTCAGCTATATCTAATGGATATTTACAATCCCTATCCTATAGAACATGAAATGTATGAAGTTGCCGAGGCTTGGGTCACCCGCTTCAACTCTGTCATTTGGAGTACATTGGGGGATCAAGGGAGCAAAGTATCAGGCATTGCTAATGTCTATAGCGCTTTTAAGGGAAATGAATCCAGCTACACCTTGATACGGTACAACAATGTGCATCCAAATACATTAGGTCATAAAATAATAAATGATTGTTATAAAGCCATAACAATCATTTAAGGTTTACTTTGCCTCGTTATAATAAGATGATATTGGTGTTAGTATATATCTGAAAACTCAATTTCTGTCTTTCCAGAATTAAAGCTTTCTGATTCAAAGCTGTCTGAATCACCCTGCAACTGAATATTAGGCAATTGAATTATAAACTCACTGCCGTATCCGAGAGAGCTTTCTACTCTAATGCTGCCTCCATGTAATTCCACAAATGATTTTACTAAAGATAGTCCGATACCGCTGCCTTCATGGTTTCTGGAAATCGATTTATCTACCTGTCTAAACCTCTCAAATATAATATCCTGTTTATCTTTAGGTATACCTATGCCATTGTCCTTTACAGATATGGTAATAAACTTCTCTCCCTCCATTACTTTTACGTATATACTCCCTCCACTAGGTGTAAATTTCACACTATTTGAAAGTAAGTTTAGAATGATCCTTTCAATCTTATCTGCATCGATGGCAATTATTATTTCTTCAATATCTGTATCAAATTCTATAGAGATATCTTTATTTTCTATTAAATCCACAACTGATAAGGTAACTTCCTCTACAACACTGACAATGTTATTATTTCTCAGCTCTAATTGAATAAAACCTGTATCTGCTTTTGTCACAAATATAATATTGTCAATCAGACGTGTTAATCTATTAATATTTTGTCTAACTGTAGCCACTGACTTATCAATCGCACTTCTCACTTGATGAATATTGTCATTTTTGCTGTTCCACTTCAATAGCTGTGCTGAAGCATATATTACGCTTAATGGTGTTCTAAATTCATGAGATAGATTGGCAAAATACTCTGTTTTTAACTTGTCATATTCCTTCGCTTCATTCAGTAGTCTGCTTTCTGTGTAATCATGCAATACAACAATTACGCCTTCTACTCTATCTTCCGGACCTTTAATGGGGTATATACTACAATCTATACTCAATACTTTTTCACTTGAGGTATTCCATTCTATGCTCTTTCTCCAAATACAACCTTTTAATGCATGTTGATATCCTTCATAAATAAAATCGTTGTTAAATTTAAGCTCTTCGATTGATTGCCCTTGTTCATCTTCAATTTTTAACAATTCCTTTGCAGCATGATTTGATCCAGTGACCTTCCCATTATTGTCAAAGGCAATGATTCCATCCAATATTGTTTCTAATATTTTACTTTTAAACCGATTGCTTTGTGCCAAATTTTCATGTTGAACTTGCAGCTCATTATTTGCAGCTTCCAATTCACTTACTTTATCTGCTACCAGCTTCTTCAGACCAACATTCAAATAAAATATAACTGTGATTAAGCATAAGGCAAAAACCAAAACAAGGCTGATAGACATCATTATTTTTTTCCAAGCAATACTGCCATCAACAATAGCTTCACCAAACCATTTATTGTAGATCTTATCATATTCACCATTCTGCATTATATTATTCAGGCCCTTATCTAGCAGCTCTAGTACCTCAATATTTTCTCTCAAGGTTGCTACGGAATACTCTGTAGGATATAATTGCTCTCCCACTATTTTGACTTTATTAAACAGCTTTAAGCTCTGAATGATATAAATACCAGTAAGTCTATTTCCTACAAATGCATCTACTTTATCAAGCATTAACTTTTGGATCGCTTGTTCCTGATTGCTGCATTTAATTACTTTAGCTCCTGGTATTGCCGCAATAATCTCCTCACTGATATCTCCTGATTGAATAGCAATAGTTAGTCCAGAAAGGCTTTGCAGTTCAGAAATATTATCTCTTTCACTTTTCACGAATATTGCTTGAGAATTATTTACCAAAGCCCTAGTAAAACTAAATTTTTCCTCTCTAATATTGCTGCGGGTCATACCCTGTATGGCATCCACCCTTTTGGTTTCTAGGGCATTCAGAGCATTATTCCAAGCCATTGGACTTAATTGAATATTTATTTCCAAATTGTTAGCTATCGCTTTCATAATGTCTACATTAAACCCTTTATAAGTGCCATTTTTATCAACAAACTCATAGGGAGGATAATTTTCATCTCCAGCAATTTTTATGACCTTATTGACATCAGCATATATATTAAATGGGATAAAAATCAGCAGCATCAAGACAATGAACAGATACAAAGCTCGTTTAGACATAACACTTCTCCTTGCAAAATATTTGGGTATTCTTTTATCTCATGTATTAATATTATTAATTTACAAAGCCTAAATTTATTATATCATGTCCTCCCAATACCACTATGTACAAATGTAAGATTTCTATAGTAAACTATTCCTATATAAAAATGCAAGGAGAGTACTTATAATGAACAAAAGTCAAAATTCAAAAAAACTGTACTACACCAAAAAACAAATCAATGAGCTTATTTCAGGTGATATTATTCTTCATCCTATTTTTAGATCTGATGGATTAATGCTTATAAATAAAAATAAGGATCTATCTCTTTCATTGATAAGTATGATCAAAAAACATGCTCCGTCAACTGCATTGGTTCTTGTAGCAGCCTCCGAGGAAGATTTCCAGAATTTCATTGCGTATAATATCTCTAATACAGATGTATTTATAAAGGATATAAAGCTTGTAACTACCGAGCTTAACAATATCATTAATTCCTCAGCAGACCTTTATTATGATGTGCCGCTCGAAATCAGTGATGCTCTTCCAATGGATCAAGAAGCTATCGGTCAAGCATCTTATAAAAATAACTTATTTACAGACCTATTATCCAATTACCCCCTCTGGGTTACACTTGATAGTAAATTGGAGTCAGAGCAATTAAAGATAAGAGCACGACATGCAAAAAATGAATTATTAGCATCCATGCACACCAATAAGACTTTTGTTGAGCTTTTCAATCGCATTAAAGAATATGATGATATTCTGCTAATACACAGCATTAATACGATGTGTATCTCACTTATGATAGGTTTAACTCTGGAATTAAACAATAGTGAATTGTTTGATTTAACAGTCGCTGCTTTGTTTTCTAACGTAGGCTTTATCGAAATAGAAAAGAAGGAATTTTTAAATTTCTTAAAAACCAATGAGCATATCCATGAACAGCTTAAGAAGCATCTAGAGGTTTTCTCTGAAATGACAATGAACTTTCCTGAGCTAAGAAAAAAATCAGTTATATATGGTATCTTAGACCATCACGAATACTATAATGGCAAGGGCTATCCTAATGGCAAAAAAGGTGAAGAAATCAGTCTGTTTGGAAGAATCCTTTTTATAGCACATAATTATGACGAGTTGGTGGGTGGATATAATTATAAGATAGGACTCCACCCTTTGGATGCTTTTCGGATAATATACGAGAACATTGAAAATCGTTATGACCATAATATTTTAAATATCTTCATGCACCGCACTACTTACTTCAAATTAGGCGAATCAATCTCTTTACCTAATATCCAAAATGGAATAATTATAGGCTTTGACGACTTTGTCCACAAGCCTCATTTGCCCATAATAAAGTTGAAAAATGGCAGTATTATTAATCTTTCAAGTAGCTAGCAGTTTTTTCAAAACCCCGAGCATCGGTTTTTGGTTCATGAAAAGCTGCAATTAATAACTCTAACTGGGTTATACCATAAATACCGCCATTCTCTCAAGCTGATGTTATATACCATTCCGTAATTTGTGTAACTTTTCCTATTTTCAACATTCTTGATATAGTTAATAGCGCCTGAAAGCACAGATACTGACTTTATTGTCCTGCAAGTTCCAGTTCTGCTGCCGCTTCTTTCATTCCTTCTATTGTCCAGAGAATGACTGTATCAAGATCCATTCCCAACATTTCGCAGCCTGCCAGTATAACATCACGGTTGACACCGGCAGCAAATCCTGAAGATTTGAATTTTTTCTTTACAGATTTAACTTCCAAGTCAAGTATGCTCTTGCTTGGACGCATATAAACCGTCGCTGTGACAAGCCCTGTAAGCTCATCTATGGTATAAAGAACCTTCTCCATCTTGTGTGTTGGTTCTACGTCTATACATATTTTCCATCCATGTGAAATGACCGCATGAATTATATCGTCGCTCACATTTTCCTTCTCCAAGAGCTCCTTAGCCTTGTGGCAATGCTCTTCAGGATAAAGCTCATAATCTATGTCATGAAGCAAACCAATGTTTCCCCAATATTGCACATCCTCACCAAGCTGCCGTGCAAAATAACTCATAACTGCTTCAACTGCCATGCCATGCTTTACCAAATTATCGCTTTTGTTGTATTTCGTAAGTAATTCATATGCTTCCTGTCGTGTTTTCATAATTGTTATCCTCCTTGTTATTACTCTTTACACCTAATTATCAAATAATTATCATCATGTTCAAATCTTGTAAATGCACAATAACCTAATAACCTTTGCAGCTGGCACATTTATTTATTCCCCACTTGTGCTTTGCCCAGCTTACTGAGTACCTTGTCCGTACTCCAAAAGAATTTATCCTCGCCGATATATTCTTTCATACCGCATCTCTCAAACATTTCCATAACAGCAGGCTGTATGCAGGTAAAGTAAACAGCTTTGTTCTGCTGGGACAAGCGCAAGCACAAATCCTCCATAACCTTTACTCCCGAAATATCGGCTAAGGGTACTCCTCTCATTGAAAATATCAAAAGATCCTTTTCAGCAAAGTTAGAAAGCTTTTCCTCTAATTTATTGGCTGTACCGAAGTATAAGGGGCCTGTAATATATATTACACAAGCACGTCTGTGATTGTCATTGTATTGTGTTTTATCTTGGAGCTTGTTGGGGTCAATATCACTGACATTGATTTGCATATCAGAAACCTTAATGATAAACATCACTATGGAGAAAAATACTCCGATAATAATTGCAATGGTCAGATCAAATATTACTGTAGCAGCCATGGTAATCAAGAATTTAAGAATCGATGTCTTTAGCTTTTTGTTAAAAATATCCTTTATGACATGCCATTCATTCATCCTCCAAGCAGTAACAATAAGCACGCCCGCCAAGGCTGAAAGCGGAATCTCAGACATTACTCCTCCTAGAGCAAACATGGAAAGCAGTAGTATAATCGCATGAAAGATACTGGTCAATCGGGTTTGAGCTCCTGAGGAAATTGCTACACTTGTACGTGCAATTGCTGCTGTAGCAGGGACCCCTCCAAAAAAAGGCAGGATAATATTCCCAACGCCCTGAGCTATTAGCTCCTGACCTGCATTTAGCTTTTCATTTTTTATACGCCCTGCCGAAGCTCCGCAAAGGAGACTCTCAATTAAGCCCAGAGCAGCAATACTGACGGCTGGTATGAATAAGCTCTGGATTTGATCAATATTAATACCGCTAAGATTGAGTCTGTCTTGTAGAAAAAGAGTTCTAGGAATCTCTCCTACATTAGCGATTGGAAGATCGAGAACTACAGTTGCAATAGTAGCTAAAATAATGGCTGCCAACGAGCTGGGACAATATTGATTAAGCTTTTTCGGATATATAATCATAAATAAAATAACAGTCACACCAATTAAAAAGGCAGCTGCATCAAAGCTTTGCGCCGTTGTAAAATAGCTAGACAGCTTTGCCAAAGTGCTATGCCCACCGGAGACAAAACCTGTAAGATTGTTGATTTGACCCAGTGCAATGATAATTGCAATACCGGATGTAAACCCAGTTATAACAGGCAGCGGTATGAAGGAAACCATATCTCCCATTTTAAAAATACCGGCTAGCAGCAATAGAATCCCTGATAGGACGCTGGCAATAAATACTCCCTGCAGACCATATTGAGCAACCAGAGACACAAGAATTGCAGTCATAGCACCGGTAGGTCCTGATATTTGGTAGGAAGCACCGGATAAAGCACCAATAAATAACCCCGCTATAACTGCTGTAACGATTCCAGAAGCAGCACTAGCCCCACTGCCTACTCCAAAGGCAAGGGCTAAAGGCAATGCAACAGCTGCTACTGTTATGCCTGATAATAAATCCTTACTTAGCTTTTGTGTGTTATATCCAGAAAATTCTTTTTTTAATTGCGAAATATAATTAGTAAATATATTCATTTGAAGACTCCCTTTCCTCTATTGAAGGTTACTATTAGGCAAAAAAAACCTCACGATTATAATTTTATGCCTAATGCCTCATAGTGTCAAGGAAGGATATATGAAATCAAAAACGAATCGCTTTTAAGAGTACAGAAATAAAGAGTAACAAAGAGGTAAGGCTTAAATAATTTAAAGTCTTACCCCATATTTTTTATATTTCTAATTCTATACCTCAAACATTCTAGCCTCTTATTAATCTTTTATTTCTTTAAATAACTCAAAGGCCTTGCTGCGAGCTTCTTCCAAAACCATTTCCCCCGTCTTAGTGATCTTATAATATTTCCTTATCTTCTTTTCAACCAACCTATCTTCTCTTTCTAACAAGCCTGCTGATTCCAAACCATGAAGTAAAGGGTACAAGGTTCCAGGGCTCATATTGTAGCCGTGCTCCTGCAGTTCTTCAATCATCCAGGATCCAAAGAAAGGCTCTTTCTTGGCATGATGAAGAATATGAATTTGCACGAAGCCCAGAAATAACCTTCTTAGTATTTGATTTTGCATTCAAACCGCTCCTTTATAATGAAGTTATATCAGTGATAGAAGAAACCCCACCGCACCGCCGGACAATACAAGCCATGCAGAGTTTATTTTGTACTTAAACACTATTATTAGTGAAACTAGTGCTAGTAATACTGTTGGTATATCTACCACAGCTGATACACCCAGCTTCCAGCTGACAACAGCCATTAATCCCCATGATGCAACATTTACCCCATCTAATATACTGGATATGAGTTTTGATTTTCTTAGCCTAGGTACAATTGGGTTCAAAAGTCCAACCAGCACAAAAGCAGGCAAGAATATACCGATTGTAGCAAGAATTGCCCCCGGCGCACCTTGAATCAAATATCCAATAAATGTAGCTGTTGTAAACACTGGACCTGGTGTAAATTGACCTACTGCCACAGCATCAAGTATCTGCTGACTTGTTAATATATTTAGTCTTTCTACAAAATCTGCCTCAAGGAAAGCAAGCAGAACATAACCACTTCCGTATAGAACTGATCCAATTTTTAAAAATGTCAAAAATACACTTGTTAGACTAAAACCTTTTATCTGTGTTTGCTGAGGTATTAAAATAGCATATGGCAGTAAAATTGGAGCAAATGATAAAGGGTTAGAGGTTCTAAAACTCTTTATATTGCGGATAAGCATCATACTTATTCCTGCCAAAGCAAGAAGCAATATCTCATTTACACCTATAAATGAAAGAACAATCACCGCTATACCTATTATTCCCAGAATTTTATTTTTTATCGCCGATTGCCCTAACCTTATAAGAGCCTGTAGAACTATTGCTATGATTACTGGTTTAATACCATATAAAATATTTGATACCTCGGGTAAAGTGCCATACCTAGCATACATCATTGCAAATGCGAGTACAATTAACATAGCTGGTACGATAAAGCATGCACCTGCAATTATTAATCCAAGCCACCCCCCGCGTTCATATCCTAAGTGTATTGCCAGCTCCGTTGAATTTGGACCTGGTATAATATTCGTAGCTCCAAGTAAATCAAGAAATTTATCTTTTTCTATCCACTTTCTTTTCTTCACAATCTCATCATCCATCATAGCAATATGTGCTGCTGGACCTCCAAAGGCTGTCGAACCTAGCTTGAAGAAAACTGTTGCTATTTCCTTAAGACGATTTTTTTGATCGGCTTTCGCTAGCGAATAAAATTCGTGTTTGGTATTCTTATTCATTCTACTCCTCCTATTCATTCATGTTCTAACTCATATCATATTCTGTGTTCATCAGAATTAATTTTGCAAAACATATATCGTATTCCGTTATCGTTTTACGATATAATTATACATTACATATTACAATTGTTCAAGAGAGATAATTTGACTTCATCGTTTTGGTATGGACGATGTAAATGATTCTCTCTTTGCGCTTTTTCGAGTGATATAGATGCCATAGCGTACATGTCTGTGAAATGAATTCTATAGTTCGTTTAGGCAGCTACTAGGTAGGAAAGTCGACACGATCCCCCATGCTGGCCTCATAAAATAAATTGATATGACAGCTGAGTTTTACAAAATTATACAAGTACCTTATTATATAATATTCTTAGCATATTTTATGGATGTTTATGTCATAAAATTCAATTCAAAAGAAGGCGGGGGATATAACATGTGCAACAAAATCACAGAAATAATCGATTCCTTAAAAAGTATTGAGGAAAGAGCCTGCAGAGTAGGATTTAATCCAGATGATGCAAGGCAGCATACGAGATTAATTAAAGAATTAAAGGTAATGAGCGACGCAAGCAATCTTGACAGTAGAGACTTAGTAAAATCATTGCCTTTAGCAAAGTTAGATTTTACTTCTCTTTTAATAAATCCTTAGTGCCTTTTGGCACTTTTTCTTTTGGAACTTTTCAAATTCGTTTGGAACCACTTTCCATGTCACATGATACCTATTCTTCATCCAATCACATACTCAATCCTCCAATTTGCTTTCATTAATTCAAAAGACAATTTACTTTAATCCTATCCTATCATTCATATATGAAAATTATACAAAATTGTATGTATTTAGCAGAAAAGCATACATATTATTATATATAACTTCAGGATTTGGTAATAGGTTGCTTGTTTAATTTTTATAATGAGTTATAAAGTGTAGATCTATTTATCTTATAAGTGCAATTAGGAGGATAACAATGAGTATTAGAAACGGAAAAATCAAAGTGTATGAAATGACCTGTACCTCTTGCGAATATCGCGTTGAGAAAGCTATCAAACAATTATATGGGGTAAAGTATGCAAAAGCTAGCTATAGTGGACAATTTGCTGAAGTTCAGTATGATAGTGAATTATGTAACCTATACAAAATTAAAGCTGCTATAAAACGTGCTGGATACAGCACACAGAGTTCTAATGACTTAAGATTCATGGGAATTCTTATTGCTGCAGCTGCTATCGTTTTGCTTGGCTTAAATACTAGTGGTTTCGATATGGAAGCAAAGCTTACGAATGCCTCCTATGCAGTTCTTTTCGTAGTAGGTGTTTTTACATCAATCCATTGCGTGGGTATGTGCGGCGGAATTATGCTCTCTCAAACCTTATCAAAAAATAGCACAAGCAAATTTGAAGCTATTCAACCTGCAATTTTATATAATTCTGGTAGAGTTGTTTCTTACACCATTCTTGGGGGGATAATCGGTGCCCTTGGTTCAGTATTTTCACTTTCAATTATTGCAAAATCAGCTATGCAAATATTTGCTGGCGTATTCATGATTATAATGGGTTTAAATATGACAGGTCTTAGTGCTTTTAGGAAATTTCATATTAAATTACCTCAATTTGCATGCAAAGCAAAAAATAAGTCTGGATCTCCATTTATTGTTGGTCTATTAAATGGATTTATGCCTTGTGGCCCTCTTCAAACTATGCAGCTTTTTGCTCTGGGTACAGGAAGTGCAGGAAAAGGTGCCTTAGCCATGTTCGCATTTTCTATAGGAACCGTACCTCTTATGCTAACATTTGGCGCAGTATCTGGGCTTTTGAGTAAAGGTTATACTAAAAAAATACTTAAATTTAGTGGCGTGCTTATCATCGTTCTTGGCTTAATCATGGGAAACAGGGGTCTTGCACTTGCAGGTATAAATATTAATCCTATTACGCCAATAGCCGACAATTCAGGTACTTCTTCAAATACATATGTTGCAAAAGCTACTTTACAGGACGGGATTCAGGTTATAAATATGACTGCTGATAACAATGGCTACACACCTAATACTTTTTATGTACAAAAGGGAACGCCTGTTAAGTGGGTAATTGATGGAAAAGAAATGAATTCATGTAATAATGCGCTTGTTGCGCGAGACTTGAATCTTGAGTGGAAAATAAAAAAGGGGAAGAATATTAAAGAATTTACTCCAGGGAATAAAGATATAAATTTTAGCTGCTGGATGGGCATGATAAGCGGTGTAATAAAAGTTGTAGATAATCTGGACACCATAAATATATCAAAGACGGATCCAGCTGTATCATCTCCAAAAGATGGGGATTCAAGTCAACCAAGCCAGCCTAGTATATATGGTAGTGATCTATCACAAATTCCAACTGAAATATTAATCAATAAGGCTCTAGTTAATGGAAAAGATCAAATTGTGACGTTTAAAGGCATTGGCTATGAATTGCTGCCATTGATAGCTGTTACAAGCAACAGCGGGAAAACTAAGCTAACCTTTGATTTAAACGATTTCGATAATGCGCAAGGACAGTACTATATTCTAGATATGAATACAGGAGAGAAAATCACTTCTTTTATGGGTAAGAGGGGTATAAATTCAATTGAGCTTATTCCCCCAAATGTTGGTGGCTATGCAATCCTAATAGGCGATTACATTTTAGGCGTAGTTGAAGTAGTTGACAACATTAAAGATGCAAATTTAGAAGAAATACGAAAATTGTACCTTCCATAAAGCTAGATATGCGATTCACCCCAGTTAGATTCCCACTAATATTAAATGCGGTGAATAAATACGAATGAGATCTATTAAAAAGAGTCCTTCTGCTAAAATTACCTTAATAATTTTAGCGGAAGGACTCTTCAATTAGAACTTCTCTATTATTTTAGTATTAAATCACTCTGCAGATTTATTTAATTCAAGTATTTGATTATCGTCTTGATTCTCCTTTTTATGATCACAAAAGCTCTCTTTTTTATCTCTTTTAAACATCATTGGCAACATAAAAAGCATTATTATAGGACATAAAAATGGTGCTATCAATCCAAGTATTCCGCTGGTTGCAGGGCTATATCTAGCTATAAAAGGCAATGACGCTATAATAACTATAGGTAATCCACAGCAAAGACCCATATGCAGTGCATGCTTTAATGAACTATGCTTATGTGAATCTTGTTTTTCATTGTTATCGCCATGGCTATTCATATTGAACCCTCCGTTATGTCTTCATTGATCCAGAAGACATTTATTTTATTGAAATTAAAAACTCTTAATGTGAAGTACTTATGAAGAAATTAGAATTAAGCGTCTTCCAATCTCCCCTATGATTAAATAAGCTCAACTTGCAATTTTGCCAGCCATAAAAGCTTTCCTAAAAATATGTTAATCTGCTTAGTCATATCTACTTTTACATCAACAAATACAGTGATATCCCCTATTTCGGTTTTAATATAACCAGATAAATCTTTAGGTGAGCCTAGTTGAATCTGTGGCATCGGTGCAGCACCCCCACAACATCCGGACATCGCAATTAATTGGACCATAACAGCTTGCCCATTCTTTTTAATGTATTGTTCAGCCTCATGTGCTATCTTAACTTCCATTATTATCGTCCTCCCAATTAATTTTAATAACAATCTTAAACAATATTTTTTCATTACCCATTATTTCATCACTTTTCTATTGTCTTAACAATTCATCATTAGATCAATGCTAATCATATATATTCCTTATGAAGATTATATGGAGAATTCATAATTCTATATCCCAAATTCAATTATTACTTTCGTCCTCTTACCTTCTTCACTTTCAATCCGAATAATACCGTCATGGGCTTCAACATATGCTCTGGTTATTGTAAGTCCGATACCGGTCCCTCCAGTTCCACGATTTCTGGATAGATCACTCCTATAAAATCTTTCAAATACATGCTTAATATCTTCTTTTGATATGCCTATTCCTGTATCTTCAACAGTGATTCGAATCATATCCTCCAACTTCTCTAAGCAAACTTTAACCGTTCCACCTTCTTTTGTGTATTTGTACGCATTAGACAATATATTTACAAATGCTTGATTTAGACGGTCTGCATCACCTAATAATTTAATTTCACTTTGTATATTCTTTTCAATTTCAATGCTTTTGCTAATAAATAGCGGCTCAAAGCTATCTAAAGTGGTGATAAGCTGTGTCGACAGGTTAATCTCGCTTTTATAGAGTGTTATTTCATCACTTTCAATACCTGATAGGTCAGAAAGATCTGTAATCAACTTTGTTAGCTTGGATATTTCACTAAGTACAATACTTAGCTTATCTTGATTCGGTTCCCATACTCCATCTATAAATGCCTCAATATGACTTTGAACAATGGCAACCGGAGTTCTTAGCTCATGAGCAATATCCGACGTCATCCGTTTTCTTAAGTCGGCCTGGTATTCCAGTTTTTCAGCAAGCTCTTTCACCGATACGGATAATTCGTGCAGCTCATAAGTATTTGTTCTAACCTCATGTAGTTTTTTATATTTCCCATTTTCAATCAACTTTGCATTTTCTTTTAACATATAAATGGGTTTTAAAAACCTTCTAGCTATATGTGAGCTAGATAAATTTGCTATTATAATTGAAAAAAGCAAAGCTACTGCAATTACACTATTAATAGTAATTAAGAATTGCTTGTCCTCAATAGAAGATATAATACTTTCAGGTCTTCCTACCTCAATTGTTCCAATCCTGTTGGCTTGATAATTAAAGGGATAACTTCTATAAGCTATGCCGTTGTTCTTGCCGCCATTCAATCCCACCAAATCATGCATTGCTTCAGGTATGCTGCTGCTCCAGATCACTTTATCCTGCATATCCTTTAATCGTACTGTAACATTTTCACTATAGGCATAATGCATAATTATCATAAGTGATTCTGAATCCAAGCCTTTGTTATTCCCATATACTTGCTCTGCGTATTGGACAATCTTCAAATCATTTCTGCTCCTGGACTCTTTGATATAACTTGAGAAAAAGAAGTTTATGCCCATATTCGAGATGATTGTTGTAAAAACAATGGACATCATTGTTACAGTAATGAAGTATTTACTTAACTGCTTGGCTATTCCAGTCATATTTACCACCTTCAAACTTATATCCGATTCCGTACACAGTAACTATATATCGAGGTTCCTTCACATCATCTTCAATTTTCTGTCTTAAATTCTTAATGTGTGTGTCTACAGTGCGATCATAGCCTTCAAAATCATACCCAAGAGCTAGGCTAACCAGTTGATTTCTTGTAAACACATTGTGCGGATTTTGTGCCAGAGTTGACATTATCTTAAACTCACTAGGTGTTAAATTTACAATTTCACCGGCCTTTTTAACAATATGCTTAGGAATGTCAATATATAAATCATTTTCATTGAACTCTAAAATATCAGATGCGGTAGAACTACCGCTTGTCCTTCTAAGAATGGCTCTTACTCTTCCTATAAGCTCCCGTGGACTAAAAGGTTTTGTCAGATAATCGTCTGCACCAATATACAAGCAAGCAACCTTATCATCTTCACAATTCTTTGCAGTAAGAATAAGTATAGGTACATCGGATTCTTTTCTAATTTGCCTACAGATTTCTTCACCCGATATATCCGGAAGCATTAAATCCAGAATTACAAAATCCGGATCTATTTCATGAAAGAGTTCTATAGCCTTACATCCACGGTCTGCCGTGTAAACCTCATAGGACTCGATGGTAAGATAATCTTTTACAACCTTTAATAGATTAACTTCATCATCAACAACCAGTATCTTTTGATTCACCTTAATTAACTCCTCTCCTAAAGGCTACAAACACTATAGATAAATTCCAAAATTTTTATCCTAAAAAGCATTTTACATACAAACTTATAGGAATCCTATGCTTTAAATAAGGGCAAAGTGTCAGTACAGTTATACCAACACTTTGATTAACAGATGACTATGCAATTCTACGATGATAATTCATTTCTTAAATGATATACTGATCTTCTTTATTACCTGATATAGGTACAATATGACTATCTTGTTCTGCTTCAGCATTGCAATGTCATCTGATGTTTTTGAGTTTTGGAATATCCTATTTATCTAGTATATTGATGACTTATGTGGATACTATGAAGATTTTTTACATTCCTATAGAACTTTTAAAAGGAATAATCTTATATAAGACCTCTACAATTAAAGTAAACTTGTTAAATAGTAGTAGGATTCCAAATAAAAGAAGCACTGCGCCTGTTATATAAGAAATAAGCTTTTGATATTTCATCATTCTCGTTATAAAGTTAATTGATTTTCCAAATGCAATTCCAACCAATAAATACGGTACTGCGAGACCCATTGAGAACATGAACATAACTGCCATACCAGTATAAGTTGAACCTGTGCTTCCTGCGAATATCAGCATTGAATACAATAAAGGTCCTATACAATGTGAACAGGCAATTGCAAAGAATATACCTACTAAAAATGTTGTAAGATAACTTAAGGCAGCATTCGCTTTGATGCTGTTAGATAAACCGTCCAAGGCGTTTATTTTTAAGGATATGGCATTAAAAAAGCCAAGCAGCTTAAGTGCGAGAAAAATTACCATAATCCCACCGATAATATTGAATATGATAACATTTTCTTTAATAAAGCTCGCAGCCTTGCCCGACGCCGCACCAGCAGCGGAGAAAACAATGGTAAACGCTGCAATAAATAAAAGTGTATTTATTATGATTTTTAATCTGATTGCTTTGCTTTTTCCTTTTTTTCTAAGATCCTCAACAGACATACCTGTAATCAGGCTGAAATATACTGTAATCATCGGAATGATGCAGGGTGACAGGAAAGAGACCAGCCCTGCAAAAAAAGCCATCAGATATATTGATGTTAACATATACTACCCCCTAATCTCCTTCTTTTCTTAAATGGATTAAGATTAGCTTTCTATTCTTACTATTTTAGCATATCTCCCTCATATACGTGCTCAGATTCGCCGGTATCTCCGATGTTTTTAAACACTAATTTAAATGACTTTGTATCAGAATCAATAATAGGGCTTCCATTAATGTCATTCTTTATTTTCAAAACACCGCCGATATGGTGACCTTCACCGCTTTCCAAGTCCCATTCAAATCCGTCACTGATTTTAATTCCTGCATCAGTTCGCAGCTCTACAAATTTTCTTATATCTACATACTTAGTCAAATCAACAGAATGTGTATCAATCGTAATATCAAAAGTAAGAGTGTCCATGTCTTTATTCACCGGACTTGTGTAATTCACGATAATATCAATATTATTAGCCTGACTGAATGTCATATACTTTGCTAAAAAATTTGTATTACCCGGCTGCCCTTCTGGTATTTCTTTATTAGGCTGTACTGCACTGTTTTGATCAAATAAGCCTTCAGCTGCTCTTGTCTCTGCCTTACTACTCAAATAAGTCGATGCAGCACCAAATAACAAAGTCAGTCCAAATATTAGCGCTACGATAAATATAGCTATCCTTTTGAATCCTGTTTTTTTACTATAACCCATTGCACTCACTCACCTTACTATATATTTTCTTCGCATTGAAGGGATAAAAGCCGGTACTTTTTTACTGTATTCTATATATTTTTCTCCAAATTGGTCGATCATTGTTTTTTCTTCTTTTTTTGCAAGCTTTGCATACATAACTAACAAAATTGGTGCCATCACCAGGGTAATAAGCGTCGGCCATTGTACAAGAAATCCAATAATCATTAATAAAAATCCGGTGTACTGTGGGTGCCGCACAAACCTGTATATCCCATGTGTAACAAACTCACCATTCCCCGAATGTATTGCTCTCCAACCAATCGCAATCACGATAAGACCGCTGTATATTAGAATATTGCTAAGAGGATGCAATATTGAATATACAATAGTTGAGCCACCTGTAATTGCTACCCACAAATGTCCGTTCAAATGTGTAAATGGATCAAGAACTGGGTACTTGTTCCCCAAAACTGATGTTAAAAAATAAATTGTAAGTGGGAACCCAAACATTTCACTGAATAGCGCCACCATAAATGCCGTAAAAGCACCTAATGTTCGCCAATCTCTTTTGGTCGTCGGTTTAAACGCCGAAAAGGTAAAAGCGCTAAAAATAAGAATATTAAAAATAACTGACCCCCACAACCCATATGCATTTTCATACAATAAATGCACTATTTTACACCTCCATAACTTTACATGTTCGCCTCACAGCTAAATAATAGCAAATGAATTTGAAGAACCTATGAAGATGACAAACCGAAAAAATAAGCGGCTTAAGCCGCTTATTAAATATCTGATCTTAATCTGTTCATCATACCATTTATATTTCCTATATTTCAATAATATCAGTACATTATGAAGAGCTAATAAAGGAATTATGTAGAATATATGGAAATTTATTATTTATTTAGACTTGTGAAGCTTTGTAACAATTATTCAATAGGAATCAGAAAAACAGTCTTAAGATTGAATCGTGTAAAAAACTACCAGTGACACGGCAACCAGTACTAACGTAATCAATATATCTTTTATCCAATCCAAAATACGAACGGATGTATTTTCTTTTATTAATTCACTACTATCAATTCTTTTCTTTCTAATAACAAACATAGTTATAAGTGCACCTACTATGAACAGTACGCTCAGTAGATGGGATATTGAAAACCAGCCTGCCACCGCAGGATTATATCTGAATAACTCAACTACACTTCTATTAATAGAGAACAGTATTATATACCATATAAAGAGTTGTCCATCATATTTGATACTTTTACGGTTTCGCCACAAGATGAAAAAGACCAGGTAGTTTAATAGAAATTCGTATACTTGCGCTGGATGCAGCAATTGCCCTTGACGCTCTATTCCCCATGCATAAGGTACAGTCATCACCTTGCCGAATACATCGCAGCCAACTCTGCCTATACCCTGCCCCAAAATAATGCCCGGTGCTAATGCATCCGCATATTTAAAGAAGCTTAATTTATGTTTTCTTACGTAGAATATTGCAAAAACAAAGGCACCCAGCAATCCTCCATGTATAGATAAGCCGCCTTCATAGACTTTAAAGATGTCTAGGGGATTATTAATATAATAGGATAAATCATAAAAAAGCACATAAAACAATCTGGCAGTGACTACCGCAGCAATAATTGAATATATAACTAAATCAAACATTTTATCTACATTAAGCTTTTTTCTTTTTACCTCAAAATAAGCGACAGCCAAACCGCCCAGTATTCCCAGTGCAATCATCACACCGAAAAAGTGAACGGGAATGCCAGATACATAAAACAAAATTTCCATTATACCCCTCTCTTTCCCCTATATGATGCATGATGACAGGAAGATGGAGGACATTACTTCCACTGACATCTTCCTGCCAATGCCTCAAATCCATATTAGCCCCACTTTTTTATTTTATAAAATATAATACTACTCCAGCCAGTGCTAATACGCCAATAATGATTGCTACTCTTGAACCGGGATTACTATACCCGTTGCTATCATTATTTTGATTTTCGTGGTTATTTCCATGATAACCTCCACCACAACAGCCCATTAAACTTCCCCCTTTCTATCCTCAATCTGCTTACAGCAAATGATTGGTCTCCTGATTTCGATTTTGTCCTTGATTATGCCGCAATATTAACTACCGTTCTTCACCTCCTCACAATTACGATTTATCCAATTTATATACATCTATAGATCAATAAATAAGCTAACAATTAAATAGACCACAGCCCCTGCTATCAATGCACCTGTAAATCCAAGGGTCATAGATAAAATTATGGACAAAACAGAGCCGATTACCGATGTTACGCCATTTATACCCCACATTACCGGTACGTTCTCTCCCTTTCCGCTTTCTCCTATCAGTTTAAGCCCTCTAGGGAAGGGCATCCCCATAAAAAATCCCTGAAGCAGCATGATAAGTGATGCGACAATAATCTTGCCTATGAGGCCAAAGGCTGACGTACCTTGGAATATAAGTTCAAGAGACAGCAATAAAATAATATCTACAACA
>Ga0154410_1074_pt5 | contig 30759 bp, 40 predicted proteins | sample RifGroB2_FD_115914 | JGI IMG/M metagenome (GOLD analysis project Ga0154410, IMG submission 115914) | Clostridiales bacterium GWB2_37_7
CTTACTGCCTGAACCTATTTCATTCCCCAGCATTACTGCACAGGAACTTGCCAGACCTATAGAAATTACAATGAATATATTTTGAACCGTGTTGGCAATCTGTATAGAGGCAATAGCAGTTGTTCCTATTCGAGCATAAGCAGCACTATACATAGCCATACCCAGAGCCCAAAATACATCATTTAGAATCACAGGGATTGCAGTAACCAATATGTTTTTTATAAACTTAAAGTCCAGCTTTTTTATATCTGTTAATTTAGGAGAAAGCATTTTACTTTTCCGTAAAATATAAACCCAATAAATAAGTGCTATGGCTTCAGCCAACCTAGCTATTACGGTAGCTATGGCGGCACCCTCCACTTCGAGTCTTGGAAAGCCCAAACGCCCAAATATCAAAATAAAGTTAAGCACACCATTCATAATCAGGGATATGGTGCTGATAATCATGGGCGTTTTTACATCCCCGATATTTCTGGCAGCGAAGCTGTAAGCTATGCTTATTGAGGTAAGCACATAGCTTAAGGAAGCATAGCGCATATAGCGTATCCCATATTCTATAACTGCATTGTCAACTGTAAATAGTTGCATAATCTGTCTCGGCAAATATAAAGCGATTAAAGTAAAAAGCACACCTACTGTCGTGCCAACAGCAACTGAAAAGCCTACAGTTCTCCTTATATTATCTTCATCCTTGCTACCCCAGTACTGTGCAATAAATATTCCGCATCCGCTATTTATACCATATATAAGTAGGAAGAAAACAAAAAACACCTGATTTGCCAGTCCAACAGCTGCAATTTGTGCTTCTCCCAAAGCACCTACCATAACGGTATCCACCATATGAAGCACAGAGGATATCAGATTTTGCAGCATTATTGGAATTGATATAGCAAGCATTTTATTATAAAAACTGCGGTCTTTTAAATCTAATTTAAACATCGTTCATTCCCCATTCGCTCACCTTATACAATAATTTAAAACTCGGAATAAATCCGAGTTTTTGTGTTCTTAATAGTATATATTTCTCAACAATGTCTCATTGAGTATTAAAATATTATATGCTAACGCGTTTCCAAAATGATGGCAAGCTTATAAGCAATATAGGGTATATTTCCAATCTGCCTACAATCATGATAAGCGAAAGCGCCACCTTGCTTATATCTGATAAGCTTGAATAATTACCGACTGCTCCAACAATCCCAAAGCCAGGACCTATATTTCCTAGCGTAGCAGCAACTGAGGAAATTGTAGTACCCCAATCCATATTATCTAAAGATATGATAAGTACCCCTGCGATAAATACAATAATATACATAAAGAAAAAACCTAGCACTTCGGATAAAGTCCTTTCATCTACTGCTTTCTTGCCAAGTCTAACAGAATAAACAGCTCTAGGATGGATGATTTGAAGCAATTCCCTCTTCATTATTTTAAACAAAAGAAGTATCCGTATATTTTTCATCGCACCGCCGGTAGAGCCGGCACAACCACCTATAAACATCAATATAAAAATAATAATCTTGCTGAACATACTCCATTTTTCAAAATCAGTGCTGACATACCCTGTTGTTGTAACGATAGATACAACCTGAAAGGAAGAATATCGTAAAGATTCCCAAATATTATTAAATATATTGGCGTTAATATCTAATGTTATTAATAATACTGACACCGCAATAATTCCAAAGTAGAATTTAAACTCAGAATCCTTAAAGGGTGCCCTTAAATTTCCCTTAATCATATAATAATACAGTGCAAAATTTGCTCCGCTAAGAAACATGAATACTGTAATAATTATCTCTATAATAACACTATTATACGCTCCCACACTTGCGTTCATGCTAGAAAAGCCACCTGTGCCCACTGTACCAAAGGTATGTATGAAAGCATCAAACAAAGGCATTCCTGCGAGTCTCAGAAGGAAAATCTCCACTATAGTTATAACAATGTAAATTCCATATAATATCTTAGCAGTTTCTCCGACTTTAGGAACCAGTTTGCCTGGATTAAGCCCCGGACTCTCTGCCTTCATCATTTGTATGCCCCTTGCGCCTAAGGATGGTAGTATTGCTAAGGTCAATACTATAACTCCCATACCTCCTATCCAATGAGTAAAGCTTCTCCAAAATAAGATGCCCCGCGGCAGCACTTCTATATTGGTCAATATGCTTGCCCCTGTTGTGGTAAAGCCTGAGCTTGTCTCAAAAAATGCATCTATAAATGATGGTATTGCTCCACTGAAATAAAAAGGCAAGGCTCCAAATAAAGACATGAAAATCCAACCAAGTGCTACGATTGCATATCCATCTCGAGCATACATGTTTTTATTTTTTATACTTATCATACACAAAGGTACTGCAAAACTTAACAAAATTCCAATGGTATCAAAAAATACCAGCGCATTCTGCTCTTTATAAATCAAGGACACTATTAAAGATGGAATAAGTGCAATCGCTTCACATATCAACAACAACCCAATGCTCTTGAATACCAATCTGAGATTCATTAGGCTTTCCCCCTGTTGTTGGATATAATATCATTTAATTCTGTAATATTTTTGTTCTTAGCGATTATTATAACTCGATCCCCTTCTTTGATTGTGTCATCTCCATGAGGTATTACTATTTCACTTTTTCTAACAATTGTAGCGATTATGACATCCTTGGGGAGCTTTAAATTTTTCAGTTTTGTATTTATTATCTTACTGTTACGCTCTACTATAAATTCTATGATCTCTGCTTTACCTTCAATGATCCTGTGAAGAGTTTCTACATTGTTCCGACTTACGTAAGTTAGTATTTGATTTGAAGTTATAAGCTTTGGGCTAATAACACTATCTATCCCTAAATTCTGGGCTACATTTACATAGTTCAACCGACTTATCTTGGCTATCACTTTTTTTGCACCATTCTGCTTTGCAATCAAAGCTGACATGATATTTTCTTCATCTATTCCTGTCATGGCAATAAAAGCATCCATATTACTAATATTCTCTGATTGCAGCAGTTCTTCGTCAGAACCATCGCCGTTTATTATTAGAGATTCTGGCAGCATCTCTGAAAGCTCTATACACTTTTCTTTGTCTATCTCCAAAATTTTTACTTTAATATCCATTTCCATTAAAAGATTAGCCAAATAAATTGCGATTCTTCCTCCGCCCATTATCATGACATTTTTTAATTTTACAGGAGATTTACCTACCAGCTTGCAAAAGCTATAAATATTCGACGACTTCCCTATTACATATATACTGTCATCTTCTTCTATAACTTTTTCACCGTCTGGAATTATTATATCTTCACCTCGGACAATAACACCAATGAGTATTTGAGAAGAAAATCTGCTTGGAATATCATTTAATTTCATACCCGCTAAAGCCATGTCTTTTGTAATCTTAATCTCAACAAGCCTTACCCTGCCTTTTGCAAAGCTCTCTACGTTCATAGCCGTAGAAAAATTCATGCTTCGTGCTATTTCATCCGCAGCAGCTTGTTCAGGATTAACTACCATATCCAAATCCAATTCTTCTTTGAGCAAAGAAAGATCTTGAGCATATTCCGGATCTCTAATTCTAGCTATAGTTTGTGCCGCTCCAAGCTTTTTACCTGTAAGACAACACACCATATTGACCTCATCTGTGCTGGTAACAGCAATTAATAGATTTGCCTGCTTAATTCCCGCTTCAAGAAGTACACTTGTACTTACACCACTACCCTTGATGCATAGAACATCCAGGTTTTCTTCAGCCTTTCTTAGGGCGTTCATATTTCTATCAATAATGGTTACATGATTTTGTTTACATAAATTCTCAGCGAGAAAATAGCCTACCTTACCTGCACCGATAATGATAATTCGCATTCTTTTGGACCCCCAAACACATTAAGACTATCGTTTTAATTTACAACTATAACATCTATTGTACTTTTTAATCCGTTAACATTCAAGTGTTGGAATGTTTTATTTATTTATAAATAACGAAACAGAGGAGCTTTAGCAAAGACTCCTCTGTTTGAGAACAATATTATCGGTAAATTATTGAAATCAATTATTTTGTTACTAATTGAAGGTCTACCGGGATGGACTTTTCTATCGCTTCACCTTTTATTACCTTAGCTGCATTTTCTACACCCAATGAACCGATTTTTGCAGGTTGTTGAGCTACAGTTGCAGCCATTTCACCAGCTTCTACTGCTTTTACAGCATCATCAGTTGCATCAAAGCCTACGACCATAATTGTCTTACCTGATGCTTTTATAGCTTGCAATGCACCTAGAGCCATTTCATCATTGTGAGCAAATACTGCGTTTATTTCCGGTTGAGCTTGAAGGATATTTTCCATAACAGATAGACCCTTCGTTCTGTCAAAGTCAGCAGTTTGTTTTGCAACAACTTCTATGCTTGATGCTTTTATTGCGTCATTGAAGCCTTGACCTCTATCTCTTGCTGCGGAAGTGCCGGCAATGCCCTCTAACTCTACAACCTTACCCTTGCCGCCTAACTGCTCGATAACATATTCGCCTGCCATTTTGCCCCCTGCTACGTTGTCAGAAGCTATATGGGCAACAACTTCACCTGAGTTTGCACCACGGTCCAATGTTATTACAGGTATTTTCTTATCATTAGCTGCTTTTACAGCATTCCCAACTGCATCTGAGTCAGTAGGGTTAATAAGTATAACAGCTACATTCTTTGTTACCAAGTCTTCTACGTTTGACATTTCCTTTGCAGGGTCATTCTGTGAATCCAATACCACTAGTTCATAACCAAGCTCTTTGGCTTTTGCTTCCGCTCCGTCCTTCAAGGAAACGAAGAATGGATTGTTAAGTGTTGAAATGACCAAACCTATTTTTTTAGCTTCTTCTTTCTGAGGCTCTGGCTGAGTTGTGCTTGATGCAGCACAGCCTGCAAATAGAGCTGCCATCATGATTACGACCAATGTGATTACCAATACCTTTTTCATTAATACCCCTCCATTAATTTTGTTATAATTTATGTGCATTTATTTTGCACATTAAATCCTAATTTACTTTTTTTGTTTACGATCCAGCAGAACTGCTGCCAATATTACAAGTCCCTTTAGCAGCAATTGATAATATGATGATACATCCATAAGGTTTAGTGAATTGTTTAGCACTCCAATAATCAACGCACCTATAACAGTACCAAATATGCCTCCGATACCGCCTGCTAAGCTGGTGCCTCCCAATACCACTGCCGCAATAGCATCTAATTCATAACCAGTACCTGCTTGTGGCTGAGCTGAGGATAACCTTGCGGTTATTATTATTCCAGCCAAGGCTGCTAAAAATCCTGAAATAGTATATACCAAAACCTTAATGCGGTCGGTATTTATACCCGAATATATTGTTGCTTCCTCGTTGCAACCCAGTGAATACACATACCTGCCTGTTCTTGTGTGTCTTAAAACATAGTAAGCCAATCCAAATACCAATACCATGATATATATTGGGAGTGGAATTCCTAAGAAATAACCTGCTCCAATATTTGAAAACTTCAAAGCCGCTTCAGAGCTGCCTGCACTTATTGGCTTTCCATCGGTGAAAACCAAGGTATATCCCCTTACAAGTGTCATAACTCCCAGCGTTGCAATAAAGGGTTGTATTTTACCCTTGCTAATAACTAAACCATTAAAGGCTCCTAAAGCAGCACCTATTGCCAAAGCAGCGATTACTGCTATAAATTCATTATTCCCTTGAGAAATCATTGCAGCTGCTACAGCACCGGAAATAGCCAAGATAGAACCTACCGATAAATCAATACCACCAGTCAGTATTACGAAGGTCATCCCGGCAGCTATAACTGAATTTATCGAAGTTTGTCTTAAAATATTCAATATATTGCTTATCGTTAAAAATCTTGGATTCAATATTGATACAATAATACAAAATACAACTAAAACAACTAGTGACTTATTTTTAATCATATATTCTTTTATGGCTGTCTTCACATCGTCACCTCCCTTTGACCTACCGCCAATCTCATAATTTTTTCTTGATCTGCTTTTTGTCGCTCTAAGCACCCTGTAATTCTGCCTTCGTGCATAACCATGATCCGATCACTCATACCCAATATCTCCGGTATCTCTGAAGATATCATAATGATGCTCATTCCAGCTTTCTTAAACTGATTTATAATATCATAGATTTCCTTCTTAGCTCCTACATCTACACCTCGGGTGGGCTCATCCAATATCAATACCTTTGGGCTTGTCATCAGACTCTTGGAAAGGGACACCTTTTGCTGATTGCCTCCGCTAAGGTTTTTCACCAATTGCTTGACTCCAGAGGTCTTAATTGACATGCCTCGAATCGAATCCAAAGCAGCATTTTCTTCTTTTTTCTTATCAATTATTCCAAATAAGCCTGATAGCTTTTGCAAAACCGATAAGCTGATGTTTTCCTTAACATTCAAACCAAGCACCACGCCATTGCCCTTACGGTCCTCAGATACATAGGATATCCCCTGTTGTATGGCCTGTCCGGGTGACTTTATATGAACAGGTTTTCCCTGTACAATGACTTCTCCGCTATCCTTGTTATACACCCCGTATAAGGTACGAGCCAATTCAGTCCTGCCAGAGCCCATCAAACCTGCTAAGCCAACGATTTCACCACTTTTTATTGAAAAATTAATGTCTTTTACATAGGCATTTTTTAAGTTTTTTACTTCCAATAAAGTCTCACCAAGTTCACAGGTCACACGAGGATATTGCTCACTTAGCTTTCTGCCAACCATAAGCTCGATTATTTTGCCTTCATTTACTTCATTGATGGGATATTCAGCAATAAACTGACCATCTCTCAAAATAGTGACATCATCACATATTTGGAATATCTCCTTCAGTCTATGAGATATATAAACAATGCTTCTACCCTCTGCTTTAAGCTCTTTAATCACCCTAAACAAGCTGTCTGTTTCCTTATCCGTTAAAGCACCTGTTGGTTCATCCATTACGATTACCCGTGCATTTAATGAAAGTGCCTTTGCAATTTCAACCATTTGCTGCTTGCCTATGCTTAGCTCACCAACTAATGTCTCAGGTCTTTCCGTAATTCCTAATCTATCCATTATTAGCTTTGCAGCCTTATACAGCTTGCTCCAATCTATCTTTCCGAAGCTGTTTATCGGCTCTCTGCCTAAAAAGATATTCTCACCTATAGAAAGATTTGATATTAAGTTTAACTCTTGATGTATTATTGCAATTCCCATATTTTGAGCTTCTCTGGTGTTTTTGATTTGTACAGGCTTCCCATTTAGAATGATCTCGCCGGTCGTCTTTTCATAAACTCCGGTGAGAATTTTCATCAATGTTGATTTCCCTGCACCGTTTTCCCCCAGAAGTGCCATTATTTTGCCTTTGTATATGTTCAAATCAACTGATTTCAGTGCCCTTACTCCCGGAAATTCCTTGGTAACGCCCTTCATTTTGATTATTGAATCACCCACTTGTATACCTCCATAAACTCTGCAAAGCTTAGTTTACGTTTGCTTCTTAGGTTCATTTAGGTACCGTAGAGAAGCATTTGCGTAAAGTCGACTTTGCTGTGTTTTTTCCTTAAAATACAACACCGGATTTTAATAGAATATTGGCATATGGCGTACATTCTCCGGTACGGATAATTGCTTTCGCAGTTTTGTTCAAGGCTTTGAAGTCCTCATGTGTAACCTCAATGAGTTTGATCTTATAGCCTTCTCGATATTCAAGTTCATTCATTCTACTGATTATACCTTGATAAATAACAGGATTCATTTGCTTTAGTTCTATAGCTAGTACAATCTCTTCTACACATTGCTCCGAAAGTACTGCATCCAAAACATTCAGAAACCCTGGAATTCCTTTGCTTACTGCCAAATCAATCCTCTTGCAGCTGTCTGGTATGGGCAGCCCGCTATCTCCTATAACAATACAGTCCCCATGACCAAGCTTTGATATCACATAAGAAATTTCAGAGTTCATTAAGACTCCTTTTTTCATAGAATAACCTCCAAATAATACAAAATTTAATGACAACTACTTAACATTCTTAATAAAATTCTCAACCACTGCTCTTAAAGGCAGTGAGCTTTGCGCTCCTTCTTTGGTCACCGTTAATGCACCTACTGCAGTGGCAAAATATATTGCTTCCTCAAAGGATTTTCCTTCATTTATTGCTACTGCAACAGCACCGATAAAGCTGTCACCGGCAGCAGTAGTGTCAACTGCATTTACTTTATAAGCTGGATAAGCCTTTACTCCTGATTCATTAATATGAATGCAGCCTTTGCTGCCCAAAGTTACGATTAGTTCTTTTACACCTTTGTTCATGAGTACCTGTGCTGCTTTTTTTACATCATTTTCATTTTTCACTTGAATTCCACTAATCATCTCAAGCTCCGTATCATTTGGCACCAATATATCAACATTGGCAAGGAAATCATCATCAAGCTCCGAGGCTGGTGCTGGATTTAATATGGTTAGCTTACCCAGCTGCTTAGCTGTCTTAAGCGCAAATTTCACAGTGTCTAAGGGTACTTCCAACTGTGCGACTACAACCTCTGAGGTTTGTATTGCATCATAAGCAGCCTGAATATCTTGTATAGAAAGCATATTGTTTGCACCTGAAACCACTATTATACAATTATTGGCAGCCGAATCCACTGTAATGGAAGCGATGCCTGTAGAAACGCCTTCTATCTTTTTAATCTGAGTTATATCTACACCATCATTTTTTAAAGCTTCCATTAAGATGTTGCCCATAACGTCACTGCCAACACAGCCAATCATTCTAACCTCTGCCCCAAGCTTTGCTATCGCATCCGCTTGGTTAGCTCCTTTGCCTCCGGGAATCTGCTTAAAGCTTCTACCCATTATTGTCTCACCGACTACAGGCATCCTCCCTGTATAAGTTACCAAGTCCATATTAAGACTCCCTATCACAGTAATCATGAAATCTCCCCTTTATAAAGATATGTCTGAATTCAATAACTTAAACGTTTAACTAAGTAGTAAAAAAAATTATGTTGAACTTCTTATAATAAGCTCCGTATCCAAAATAATTTTTTTCTTTTCAATTTCTTTTTCAGGTCTTTCTAATACTTCTATAAGCAGTTCAACTGCTTTATATCCCATCTCATAATTCGGCTGCTTTACTGTTGTAAGCCCCGGCTCAACAACACTGGCCATATATATATCATCAAATCCCACTACAGCAATATCTGTAGGAATTCTATATCCCTTACTTTTCAATGCTTTGATAACACTTATTGCAATCAGGTCATTGCCACAGAAAACTGCATCAAAGCTAATACCTTCCTCCAGCAGCTGCTTTATTGCTGTCAAGCCCCACTCCGTTTTGTACTGACCTGCTCTAACATAGTTGGCATGGTATTCAAGCCCATTTTCCTCTAAGGCTATTTTGTAGCCTGCCAGCCTATCTTTTGCTGTATTTGACGTAAGAGCCCCTGTTATAAATGCAATTTTTTTGTGACCTTTATCTATAAGATGTTTAACACCTTTGTAAGCACCTTCTAAATTATTAACCAATACCTTACCCTTAACGTTGCTGCTCTCCATGTCTCGATCTATCAATATAACAGGTATTGTCCCTCTATCAATAGGTGATAATTCTCCTGTTCTCTTGGCTGAGTGCGTAAATACAATGCCATCAACCATTTTTTCAGCCAGCATATTTATATACTTTTCTTCTTTTTCAAGATCATCATCTGTGTTGCAATATATTATGCTATAACCAGCTTCACTGGCTTTATCCTCTGCGCCTCTAGCCAATTCAGGAAAAAAAGGATTCGCTATATCAGGTATAACCAAGCCGATGGTTTTGGTCTTTCTCGTTACAAGGCTTCTTGCCATTGTATTTGGTATATAATTGTTTTCTTTTACTATTCTTAAGACCTTTTCTCGAGTCACTGCACTGATGTTGCCATCTTTGTTGTTAAGGATCATAGAAACTGTTGCAGTAGATACTTCTGCCAATCGAGCAATGTCTTTTATCGTTAGCTTCATATATATCATTCCTTAAATTTAAAGAATTGAGTTAAACGTTTTAATTAAACGTTTAACTCAATGTTATCATAATTAATTGAATTGTTCAAGTACTCGAAATAAATAAAAATATTCTATTCCGCAAATACCGTATTCAAATCTATTTCCAAATCTTCAAATATTCCTACTTTAATTTTATCCGCCGCTGCATACATGTCTGGCTTGCCATATTCTCCTTTTTCACCTAGCTTAAAAACCATAGCAGTTTTCCCGATAGGATCAACAATCCAATATTCCTTAACACCAAACTTCTCATATAAGTAAAACTTATCCTTTAAATCTCTTTGAGAGCTGGATGGTGATATTATTTCAACGATCAGGTCCGGAGCACCCTTGCTGCCTTTATCATCTAACTTTGATTTGTCGCAAACTATTAATATATCCGGCTGAACTACTGTATCTGTCTCTTCATCCTTTTGATTCTGCACTGAAAGTCTTACATCAAAAGGTGCTGAATATACCTTGCAGGTTTTGTCATTAAGATAATTAGCAAACTGCCTGAATAACTCTCCTGATATCTCTTGGTGTACCCTCCCAGGTCCTGGAGTCATATTATATGGAACTCCCTCAATAAGCTCCCACCTCTCACCATCATTCCAGCTAAGATAATCTTTATAGGTATACTTCTTATCCATTTTAATTGCAGCTTCAGTCATGTCTTCACTTCCTTCTAACTTGTTCGTTATTTCTATTATGCCATAAAAAACACTAAATTACAGTACTAAAAGCAAAAGAGCTTTGACAAAAGCTCTCTAATGCAGCAATATAGAAAAGGAAGCTTAATTTTTACTTCTCCATTCCAGTCTGTGGCGGTCGTGCTGCCTTCGCCTCATATTCAAAATATTTCACAATTCCCGAAAATATTGACCAGGCCAACCGTTCCTGATAATGGTCTTGTGCCAATAGCCTCTCTTCCTCCGGGTTAGAAAGAAAGCCGCATTCTACCAATGCACCTGGGATATCGTTGCCCTTAAATAAATAAACATCACTTTTGGGTTTAATGGTCCTATTGTTTCCACGGTCGATTACTTCTAAAAACTCCTTCTGTATCAGTTCAGCCAGTTTTTTGCTTTTATTGTCCCCTTCCTTATAAAAAGTCTGAGCGCCATAATATTGGCCTTCCGGAAAATAGTTGAGGTGTATGCTGATAATTATATCCGCTTCACTTTCACTGAAAAGCTTCTGTCTTTTCCTCAAATCTTCTATCTTTCTACCGGTTCTCTTCGTTTCATCATACAGTCCGGTGTCATCCTCTCTGATCATCAAAGCTACTCCCCCTGACTGCTCAATCAGTTTTCGAAGCTTCAGAGCTATTTTTACATTTATTTCATCTTCATATGTACCAACTGTCCCGATTGCGCCGTTATCTCTTCCTCCATGGCCGGCGTCTATCATTACCACCATGTTGTTTATAGGTATCGAAGTCGTCCCTATTGCATCCTGTGAAGCATAAATAAAGCTAGCCGCAAATATCAAGAGCAACATGATTCTATACATAATACGAGATAGGAGTCTCGTATTTACTACATAAACCTTCAACAGCATCACCTCTTTTAAGTACTCATTTTATTGATATTTAGAGAATTACTGCAATATGCATGGTCATATATTATTTATATATAAAAGAGGTCGGCTAGTATCATTTCTTACGAATGTAAGATGATGCTTTAAACCGACCCCTACGTATTCATGTACAATTCAATTAGTTTTTTTCCTTCTTGTCGCGCCTTCTCCAAGACGTCTTCTCTGCTGCTGACTTGACGGCTGTCTACATCTGCTGCGGTGTTATGTCCTACCAGCTTTGCATTGATGCATTTATGGAAAATATCCAGCACCTTGAGGGTACAGTCGAAGAAACTTTTTTCTTCCGTCGGACCCCCTGTACAGATTGCAAAGCCCAACCGCCGCTTCCTGCTTATTAAATTGCTGCCTAAGACATATTTGGCTGCCCATACTGCCTGTGTTCTATCGATAAAAGCTTTCAGCTGTGCTGTAACACTATGAAAATAAACTGGCGTAGCCGTAATCACAATATCAGCCTCATCTAAAATTTTGTAGGCTTCCTGCATGTAATCCTCTATGACGCAGCCTAACTTTCTCGTACATGCGTTGCAGCCTGTACAAGGTCGTATTTCCTCTGCTGCAGTATAAATATGGCTAACCTGCTGCTCTTCTGCCTTCATGCCCTCCAACACAGCAGCCAGCATTGCATCGCTATTGTGATTTTTTCTTGGACTTCCGTGTATCGCTGCGATTTTAATCATCTGTAAGCTTCCTTATCTCTTGATTATCTAAATTACTGGTGATGTCTTTAATATGCTGTCCTTTGATAATTAATTCCGGTGCAATTTCTTGCAATGGAATCATAACAAAGGCTCTTTCAGTCATTCGAGGGTGTGGTACAGTAAGCTTATTCGAATTGCTCTCAAAGCCTTCATATAACAATATATCTATATCTATGGTCCTTGGCCCCCATTTAATAAGCCTTTCTCGCTTTAGCTGCTGTTCTATATCGTTGCAAAGTGCCAAAAGCTCATAAGGAGACAACGCTGTCTCTATTTCAGCTGCAATATTCAAAAACCAGTCCTGCTGCACAAATCCTACGGGTGCAGTCTTATAATAGGAAGAGGTTGCCAATACCTGCACATTTTCACTGTCCCGAAGCAGCCTAAGCCCTTCTTCTATATTTTCCTTGACCCGTCCTATATTGCCGCCCAAACCCAGATATGCCCTAGGCATTTCTTTTTCTCCTTATTTCAACTGCAAAGTAATCAAATATACCTTTAACAGGTGCTTCCGGTTTCTTAATCGTAAGCTCAATTTCTTGCACTTTATCATGTTTTTGGAATATCTCATTTGCGATATTTGTAGCCAAGGTCTCCAACAGCTTGTATTGCTTAATTGTGACATGATGCTGGATGATTTCATGTACCTCTGCATAATTTACCGTATCAAAAACATCATCGCTGCTGCCCGCTTCCTTCAAATCAACATATAATGCTGCATCCACTATAAACTTTTGCCCTAATTTGTTTTCTTCAGGCAGCACTCCATGAAAGCCATAAAAGCATAAATTCTTCAGCAAAATTCTATCCATTGCTATTCCAACCTCTCACAGCAGCATCGGTTACCTTCGCCGCTCTTAGATTTTCTTTTACATCATGCACCCTTACAATATCAACGCCTTGTATGATACCCATAACTGTCGTTGCGACGGTGCCCTCTACTCTTTCCTTTGGTACCAAATCAAGTATCTTGCCTATAAAGGATTTTCTGGAGGTTCCCAATAGCATGGCACAGCCCAAATCATTTAGTTCTCCCAGCCTTGACATTACAATCACATTTTGCTCTGCTGTTTTGCCGAAGCCAATACCGGGATCTAGTATCATGTTTTCTAGCTTAATGCCTGCCTGCAAGCCTAAATCAATGGAGTGTCTTAATAAAATGCACATCTCTTCCATGATGTCGTTGCTGTATTCTGTTCCAAGCTGATTGTGCATAAGGATGATGGGCACCTGATGCTTGGCAGCAATTTGTGCCATATTAGGATCTTTCTGCATGCCCCAAATGTCATTTACTATAACTGCTCCTGCTTGTATCGCTTTTTCTGCCACAGCTGCCTTATATGTATCAATTGAAATAGGTACATCTATTTCTTTTGCCAGTCTCTCTATGACTGGGATAACCCTTTTTAGCTCTTCTTCCTCTCCAAGTTCCAAAAAGCCTGGTCTGGTTGATTCCCCTCCTATGTCTATGATATCTGCGCCTTCCTCCACCATCTGCTTTGCGTGAAATACAGCTGCTTCAATATCAACAAAGTCCCCGCCATCAGAAAAGGAATCCGGCGTTACATTTAATATGCCCATTATGTAGGTTCTTTCTCCAAGGTTAATTGTATATTTCCCGGCTTTTATAGGGGATTTTCTATGCATGTTAAGTAAAATATTTCTCATGTTCTACCTCCTGCTATCTTCCGCTGTTTATCAATGACATCACCTCTGCACGAGCTGCTACATCCTTATTGAAGAAGCCTCTTACGGCAGAGGTAACAGTTTGGGATCCTGGCTTTTTGACCCCTCTCATTGTCATGCACATATGTTCAGCCTCCACGACCACCACCACGCCATAGGGGCTAAGTGCTTCCATCAAGGAGTCTGCTACTGTAGCAGTTATTCTCTCTTGTAATTGAGGTCTCTTGGCTACTGTCTCAACAATTCTTGCCAGCTTGCTCAAACCACAGAGCCTACCGCCCTTTGGCAAATAAGCCACATGAGCCTTTCCAAAAAAAGGTACCAAATGATGCTCACAGGTGGAGTAAAAAGGTATATCCTTTACCAGAACAAGCTCTTCGTACTTTTCTTCCTGAAAATAGACCTTCAGATGGTCCTTTGGATTTTCCTTTATTCCGGAAAATATTTCTTCATACATCCTTGCAATTCTTGCCGGTGTTTCCCTAAGACCTTCTCTGTCCGGATCTTCTCCTATGGCTTCCAAAATATCTCTAATTGCACGTTCTATTTTTTCTTTATCCATAATATCTACCTCTTCATTTGTTTTTCGTTTTATGTGGTGTGCGGATAGCTGTGGGCAGCTACCCCTACTAGCTTTTTATAACAAGATTTTTTGAAAGTTTTTTGCGCTTATTGCAAAAAACTACCCAAGATGTTTCAACGAGGCAGGTGGATATATGCCTACCTCCTGTTGCTGAAATCGGAACCCGCCGCTTATAGAAGTGAGGGACATATTTTTGCCTCGTTATATTTAATTTGAATCTTTGTTGTAAGTCTATAGTCAGACACCTTATAAATAGTGTTATCCACTTTGTATACTGGCATGATACCCATCAAGGAATTTGTAACAAATACCTCCTCTGCTTGCAGCAGCACTTCCAGGTCAAAACAGTCTTCTTTAAGACAAAGTCCTATACCGCCACAAATATCTTTTACCTGTCTTCGAGTTATTCCCTCTAATAGTCCACAGCCTATTTCAGGCGTATATAGAGTGTTGTCTTTTATCCAAAATATATTCGAAACTGCTCCTTCACATATCTTGCTGTAGATATTTAAAAACAAAGCCTCATCATAGCCATGGGCCTTTGCGTCCTCTTTAGCCAGCATGTTTTCAATATAGTTTAGAGATTTCATATAGCAAATAGGTGAATGAGGATTTCGCATGAACCTGCTTACCTCTAAAGAAATACCCTTTTGTAAGGTTTCCTCTTCAAGCTTATAGCTTGATAATATCATCATAGTAGAGTCACAACCAACATCTCGAAAACAAATTAGCTTAAGCCTTCCCTCCGTGATATTACATACTTCTGCCAGCTTTATTGCTTGAGCAGTTACTGTTTCAACATTCAGCTTAAATTTCAGCCCCAATTGGCTGCATCCCTTTAGTAACCGTTGGTGGTGCATATCAATAAAACACGGAAGACCTTCTTTGACTAAAATTGTTTCAAATAATCCATAGCCAAATTGAAAGCCATGACATGTAGGCTGTAAGCAGACTTCCTTTATTAATTTTTCATTATAATATATATACATAGCTTCACCTATAGCTCGTTTCGCAAGGTTCTAAATAGCGCTTTTGCCTTATGAAGAGTTTCCTCATATTCCAGCTCAGGATCTGAATCCCAAACGATGCCGCCGCCAGCCTGAAAGTAAGCAGTACCCTCTTTCATGACGATTGTCCTGATAGCGATGTTCAAATCTAACCTGCCATTAAAGCCTATATAGCCTATACTGCCGGTGTATATATTGCGCTGTGTTGGTTCCAACTCATCAATGATCTCCATAGATCGAATCTTTGGCGCACCCGTAATGGATCCCCCGGGAAAAGCTGCCTGTATCACATCTATAGTATCTAAATCCTCTCTCATTTCTCCGGTAACTGTAGAAACCAGGTGATGTACAGTGGCATATTCTTCAGGGTAAAAAAGCTCCGGCACCTTGACAGTTCCGGTCTTTGAAACCTTTCCTAAATCATTTCTTTCCAAGTCAACGATCATAAGCAGCTCGCTTTTATCCTTTTCACTAGACAAAAGTGCTTCCTTATTTGCTTTGTCCTCTTCTACTGTATTTCCTCTTGGCATCGTTCCCTTAATAGGTCTGGTTTCAATCATTCTGTCTTGTATTTTAATGAAGCGCTCCGGTGAACTGCTTAATATATCGCCTTCTCCAAAATTTATATAGCATGCAAAAGGGGCAGGATTCAACTGCCTTAATCTGCTATAAATGTTAAAGGCAGATTCTTCAGTATAGCATTTAAAACGCTGAGTTAGGTTTGCTTGATAAATATCTCCAGACCTTATGTAATCCTTTATGTTTTGAACGGCTTTCATGTAGCCTTCTTTTGTAAAATTTGATTGAATTTCGCTGCATGCTACTCCTGGTCTATTGGTCAGATCCATTTCTGATAACCCTTTTAGCTTTGTTTTTAGCTCTTCCAAAGCAAGCTCAGCCTTTTTATTGATTCCATTGGCAATGATATAAGTATCCTTACTATGATGATCTACTGCAACTATGCTGTCATAGAATCCAAACCAAGCGTCCGGTATATCGACATCATCTATTGCCGTTCTTGGCAGTCTCTCAATATGATGACCCATATCATAAGCAAAAAATCCTACTGCTCCCCCCAGAAAAGGTATTGCATACGTATCTATCGTCTTATATTTAGCAAGTAGTTCCTTTAATATTTCAAAGGGATTTCCTATCAAGCTTTTTGTAATGTTATTTTCTGTAATTGTGATGTTCTGATTCTTACTTTTGAAAACCATGAAAGGGCGGCTGCCCATGAAGGTGTATCTTCCTAGTTTGTCACTTAGCATACTGCTGTCCAATAAGAAGCTATAGGTTTCCTCCTTGAAAGCATGAAACAGCTCAAAGGAGGTATACCCTGTGTTTATTTTCTCAATTATCAAACTTACCATCCCTTCAGCTAGGTATCTGAAAGTAAATAACGTGTCAAAGATGCAAAATATACTAACATACTGACTAGTTATTTGCTTTCAGATGCCTAAATATATTTTTTTATAAAATTGTCTAGTAGCTCCAAACCCTGTTCTGTTAAGTAAGCCTCCGGGTGAAACTGTACCCCTTCTATGGCATATTCCTTGTGCATAATACCCATTATCTCTCCTGTACCTGTTTCTGCCGTCACTTCCAGACAGGAGGGTAGAGTATCACTTTCCAACACAAGAGAATGGTATCTGGTAACCTTTAAGGGGTTGCTAAGTCCTTTGAATACACCTTTGTTGCTGTGTGTAATCTCATGAACCTTTCCATGTACAGGCTCGACAGCCTTTACAACCCTTGCACCAAAGACTTGCCCTATGGTTTGATGACCTAGACATATTCCCAAAATAGGTATTTTCCCTTTAAAGGCCTCCACAAGAGACAAGGATATTCCCGCTTCGTCAGGGCTGCAGGGTCCTGGAGATATAACAATTATTTTCGGCTTCATCTCTTCAATATCCTTAAGGGTGATGCTGTCATTGCGACAAACAATCAGTTCTTGCCCCAGCATCTGCAGGTATTGAACAAGATTATAGGTAAATGAATCATAATTATCTATCATTAGTATCAATTTTTCATGCTCCTTTGCATGTTTTATACTACATAATATCTACTCTTTGATATATTTTTTTCTTATTAGCTTTTGAATATGCTCTTGTACTTTTTGCTCTATATCAACATTGTAGGCTTCTTCTAACACAAACATCATGGATACAGCTACCTGTGCTACATCCAATAGTTCCTCCGACATTTTCTCAATTACTTCTTTTTCTTCCATTTCGCACTTTTCACCATTTAAGCCTCTATATTTTCCAATCAGCTGTGCCAATTCACCAGCCTCTTCCATGAGCTTAAGGGCTGTAGATTCAATGTTTGGCTTCAAATTATTCAGTCTAGGCAGGCTTATGCTTTTGTATCTTATACCATTATCAATCTCCATTGTTTTTGCCTATACCCCCTTTAGTACACATTAAGTAATTAAATATATTATATCAAATTATAGTGTTATATAGAATTATTTGTCTAATGAAAAAGAGAGACGATATGATAATACATATCCTCTCTCTTGTAAACAAATTATCTCTTTGAGAATTGTGGTGCTCTTCTTGCTTTCTTTAAGCCGTACTTCTTTCTTTCCTTCATTCTTGGATCTCTAGTTAAGAAGCCCGCTTTCTTAAGAACTGATCTTAGCTCTCCATCTACCTCAAGAAGTGCTCTTGAAATACCATGTCTGATTGCTCCAGCTTGACCTGTATAGCCACCGCCATGTACATTTGCAATAACGTCATACTTTGGCACTGTGTTAGTCAAAACCAACGGCTGTCTTACGATCAGCTTTAATGTCTCAAGTCCGAAGTAGTTATCCATATCTCTTTTATTTATTATTATTTTTCCTTCACCTGGAACAAGTCTTACTCTTGCAACAGAAGACTTTCTTCTACCAGTTCCGAAATATTGTAATTTAGCCACAGTAACTTCCTCCTCCCGATTATATGTTTAGCTCTAATGCTTCTGGCTGTTGAGCTTGATGTTCGTGTTCTGCACCCTTGTAAACTCTTAGCTTCTTAAGCATTTGTCTGCCTAAGCTGTTATGAGGAAGCATACCTTTTACTGCTTCATATACAGCCAATTCAGGCTTGTTAGCCATAATTTTTCTGTATGATGTTTCCTTAAGTCCACCTGGATATAAGGAGTGCTTTCTGTACATCTTCTGGTCAAGCTTCTTTCCAGTAAGAACAACCTTTTCTGCATTTAATATAATTACGTGGTCACCTGTGTCAACGTGTGGTGTATAAGTAGGCTTGTTTTTGCCTCTTAATATCTTTGCAACTTCACTTGCAAGTCTACCAAGTACCTTGCCGTTTGCGTCAACAACGTACCACTTTCTTTCTATTTCATTAGGCTTTGCCATGTATGATTTCATTTCTTACCCTCCTCGTTTTGTTTCCAAATCACTATTACTCATTCCATCCATAGCATCCCACAATGCCTGTATGATTTTCTGTATCAGCAATTTTGAACCTGTCGTTTATCTTAATGACCCGGGGCAGTGGATCATATTTTACAACATATATATTTTAATACATTGTGCCACGCGTGTCAACCTTTAATACAATACTTTTTCCAAATATAATCCGTGTGCCGGCAGTGTTAAACCCGCTTTGGTTCTATCCTTTGAATCAATTATATCAGATAGCTCATTAGAATCTATTTTTCCAATTCCCGCATAAAGCAGAGTTCCTGAAATAATCCTAACCATATTATATAAAAAGCCGTTTCCATGGTATGTAAGCTTTATAATATCTTCATTTTGTGTAATTTTGATATCGTAAATTGTACGAATGGTGTCCTTGACGCTGCTGCCGGTTGCCATGAAACCGGAAAAATCATGTGTTCCTACAAAATACTTGCTAGCTATACGCATTTGATCTATATTCAACTTGTCACAGTAGCTTATATGATAAGCCAAATTTCTGTATAATGCCGTAGGCTGCTTGCTGTTTAACATTAAATAGCTGTACCGCTTACCCACTGCACTGTATCTTGCATGAAAATCCATCTCAGCCTCACTGGAGGCCTTTATCACGATATCCTTTGGCAGCACTGCATTTAAAGCAAAGGTAAATCTATCCGCCGGGATTTTACTTTCAGTAAAGAAGTTTGCAACCTGCCCAAATGCATGAACTCCTGCATCAGTTCTTCCTGAGCCGTTTAGATTTGGTTTGCTGCCTGTTATTTTTTCTATAGCTTTTTGGATTGTTTCTTGAATTGAGCTTACGTTTTTTTGTGATTGCCAACCGCGATAATTTGTACCATCATATTCTATTATCAGCTTTATGTTTCTCATAGGCTGCTCCTATTTATTTTAACTAATATATCAAGCATTATACTTATTTATTTATCTTGTAAAAATGATTCCAATGCAAAGCAATATGGTTACAATACTTGCTGAATAATCAATTCCTATAAGCTTAAGCTGCTTCATCCTGGTTCTATTTTCTCCACCTCTGTAGCAGCGGGCTTCAATTGCAAGGGCAAGCTCTTCAGCTCTTCTAAAAGCACTTATAAACAAAGGCACCATCAAAGGTATCATGGCTTTTGCTCTATTGAACAGATTACCGCTTTCAAAGTCGGCTCCTCTTGCCATCTGCGCTTTCATTATTTTGTCAGTCTCATCCAACAAAGTTGGTATAAATCTCAAGGCAATCGTCATCATCATTGCCAGTTCGTGAGCAGGTACTCCTAACTTTTTGAAAGGGCTTAATAGCTTCTCTATCCCATCTGTTAATGCTATAGGTGATGTAGTCAGGGTCAATAGGGAAGCTCCCGTAATTAGAAATAGCAGTCTCAAGCCCATGTATGCCGCTTGATATAAGCCTTGTTTTGTTACAAAAATCAGGTCAATCCCAAACAGCTTTACTGTTTCTCCAGGGGTCATAAATATATTAAAAACCAATGTTAAAATTATAATGACTGCGAGAGGCTTTAAGCTTTTCAGTATTGTTTTTACAGATATTTCTGAGAGCCAAATAACAGTCCCTAAATAAGCGAGAACATATATATATGGAAAGAAATCTTTCACAAAAAACAATATGGATATATATGCTATGGTCGCGAGAATTTTAACTCTAGGATCTATTCTGTGTATGGCTGTTTCTCCCGGTATATATTGACCAATTGTTATATTTTTAATCATACTAGTTGCTCCTTAGTAGTTTAATAAGTTCATTGTAGGCTTCATCAACTGATATGCAATCTTTAATCTCTATTCCCTGTTTGTTCAGCTCATTAGCCAAAAGCGTTACCTGTGGTATTCCCAGTCCGATGCTTTGTAGAAGCTCTGCTTGCTTGAAAACATTTCTCGGAATATCTGTAAGTACAACTTGTCCTTTGTTCATAACAATTATTCTGTCAACTAGGTTTGCAATATCCTCCATACTGTGTGAAACCAGCACGACTGTAATCTTTTGCTTTTGGTGCAGCTTTTTTATCTCACCCAATATTTCGTCTCTCCCCTTTGGGTCAAGACCCGCTGTAGGTTCATCAAGTATCAGTACTTTGGGCTTCATCGCCAATACCCCGGCTATGGCAACTCTTCTTTTTTGTCCTCCGCTTAATTCAAAAGGTGATACATCCTTTATCTTATCAAAATCTAATCCTACTAAGCTTAAAGCTTCTTTTACACGCTCTTCTATTTCTCCTTGTGATAAGCTTAGATTCTGGGGTCCAAATGCCACATCCTTATAAACGGTTTCTTCAAATAATTGATGCTCAGGATATTGAAATACCAATCCAACAGCTTGACGTATGGTCTTCATGGCAACACCCTTTGTTGTGATATCGACACCATTGATTATAATGCTGCCGCTGCTTGGCTTTAGCAGTGCGTTCAAATGCTGAATAAATGTAGACTTGCCGGAGCCTGTGTGTCCTATAAGACCCACAAACTCCCCGTCCTCTATGGTTAAGCTTATATTATTCAGAGCTTTATGTTCAAATACGGTGTCCTTCATATATACATGTGTTAGGTTCTTTACTTCAACCGACATAACTCTACCACCATTTCTTCTACAGTTAGAATATCGAGGGGTATGTCTATGCCCGCAATGCGCAATCTGCTGCAAAGCTCTGTGACCTGTGGTACATCCAGCCCCACGCTTTTTAACTTTTCTATTTCAATAAATACCTGTTTTGGAGTTCCCTGCATGATCATTTCTCCAGCTTGCATAACGATCACTCTATCAGCTTGTACAGCTTCATCCATAAAATGTGTTATAAGAATAATGGTTATACCTTCTTCCTTATTCAGTCGTTTTATGGTTTCCATTACTTCCTTACGACCGGATGGATCCAGCATAGCCGTAGGTTCATCCAATATGATGCATTCCGGCTTCATAGCAATGATGCCTGCTATTGATATCCTTTGTTTTTGTCCTCCGGACAAGTAATGGGGAGCATCCTTTGCATACTCAGACATGTGTACTGATTTCAAGGCTTCATCTACTCTTCTCCTAATTTCTGCCGGTTCAACCCCCAAATTTTCTGGACCAAATGCAACATCTTCCTCTACCACGGTAGCAACGATTTGGTTATCGGGATTCTGGAACACCATACCCGCTGTCTGTCTAATCTTCCATGTGTTTTCTTCATCTTTTGTATCCAAACCTTTTACATACACGTTGCCCTTGCTGGGAAGCAGCAGGGAATTAAAATGCTTCGCTAAAGTGGATTTGCCTGATCCGTTATGACCTAAAACTGCGACAAATTCGCCCTTTTTAATATCCTGAGAAACATTATTCAAAGCAAGTATCCGATTGTCATCGTGTGCAATATATTCAAATACAAGATTTTGTGCAGATATTATATTAGTCATAATCTTACCTCTTTACAATTAAACTTGCGCTTTAGCGCTACATCAATTATATAACAATTATATAATAAAGAAAATACTTGTATAGGCTGGTCCTTAAACCAGCCTATACAAATTATCTCTGGATAAAAACATAGGACTAAGTAAAAACTTAATCCCAGTTAATATTCAATGAGCGCTTGCGCGAATTGTGCGCCAAAACGCAGGCGCTAAGGAGCTTTCCTTGTGCGTTTTGTGTGCATCGCGCCGCGAGCAGGTTGCATGGGCGAGCAGCAAGCTATGCTTGCGACCAGCCATATAATTAAACGCCCTAAGGCGTTTAATTTATTATACTAATTCAAGTACAACTACTTCAACAGCGTCGCCTCTTCTTGGTCCAACCTTCATTATTCTGGTGTATCCGCCGTTTCTTTCCTTGTACTTAGGAGCTATTTCATCAAATAACTTCTTTACAACGTCTTCTTTAGTTATATATGCTAATGCCTGACGTCTAGCGTGCAGGTCCCCTCTCTTACCGAGAGTAATCATTTTTTCAGCTATACTCTGTGTTTCCTTAGCTCTTGTGCCGGTTGTTAGTATTTTTCCATGCTCAAGGAAAGAAGTAACAAGATTTCTTAGCATCGCTCTTCTTTGATCGCTGGTGCGACCCAGTTTTCTATATCCTGCCATGTCAGTACCTCCTTCTTAACAAAAATTAATCGTCACTAGGTTTTAAGCTTAGGCCAAGTGCTTCAAGCTTTTGCTGTACCTCTTCAAGAGATTTTCTTCCGAGGTTTCTTACCTTCATCATGTCTTCTTCTGTTCTTTGAGTAAGCTCTTCAACAGTGTTGATACCTGCTCTCTTTAAACAATTGAAGGATCGTACTGAAAGATCAAGCTCTTCTATTGTCATTTCAAGAACCTTTTCTTTCTTGTCTTCTTCCTTTTCAACCATTATTTCAACATTTCCAACATGCTCAGTAAGAGTTATAAACAGCTTTAAGTGTTCACTCATTATCTTAGCACCTAGGCTTATAGCTTCATCAGGCTTTGTAGTACCATTTGTCCAAACCTCAAAAATTAACTTGTCGTAGTCAGTAACCTGTCCTACGCGGGTATTTTCTACCACATAGTTAACCTTCTTTACAGGAGTAAAGATTGAGTCTATTGGTATTACTCCAATAGGCTGACCTGCCTGCTTATTTCTTTCTGCAGTCACGTAGCCTCTGCCCTTTTCTACAGTCATTTCCATATACAGCCTGTTGTTATGATCGCCCAAGGATGCGATATGTAGATCCGGATTTAGTATTTCTATGTCCGCATCTGTAATAATATCGCCAGCTTTAATTTCATTTTGACCTTGCGTGTCAATCTTTATAAGCCTTGGATTATCCCCATGCATTTTTATTGCTAGGCCTTTAACATTCAGTATTAAATCGATTACATCCTCGGCTACTCCCGGAATTGCTGAGAATTCATGGAGTACGCCGTCAATCTTAAGGGATGTAACTGCTGCACCCGGAAGCGACGATAGAAGAATACGCCTTAAGGAATTACCAAGGGTAGTACCGTATCCTCTTTCCAGTGGTTCTACGACAAACTTACCATAGGTAAAGTCTTGTGACATTTCTATACATTCAATTTTTGGCTTTTCTATTTCTATCATCCTTTTAAACCCTCCTTATTAAGCTGATTACCGTACTGGGCATTACACATATGCTCAATATTATCACTATATGCAACCACGTATAATGCCTTTAAACAATATAAGATATTCGAGGGTAACTGATTCATTAACAAAACTATACGATGGTTTATCTTGAATACAATTCTACGATTAAGTGCTCTTCTATCGGAATATCGATATCTTCTCTTGCAGGTAGAGTTATTACTCTTGCTTCCATCATTTCAGCGTTAACTGACAACCATTGTGGTGCAGTCTTTGCTGTTGCTTCTTCAGCTAAAGCTTTAAACTTCTCTGAAGCTTTGCTTGAAGCTTTTACAGCTATTAAATCATTTAATTTAACTTCGTATGAAGGAATATTAACCTTCTTGCCATTTACTATAAAGTGTCCATGTCTAACAAGCTGTCTAGCTTCTTTTCTTGAATCACCAAAGCCCATTCTGTAAACTACATTGTCTAATCTTAATTCAAGAAGTCTTAACAGGGTTTCACCTGTAACTCCCTTTTGTCTATCTGCTTCTGCAAATAATAATCTGAATTGGTTTTCAAGAATACCATATACTCTCTTCACCTTTTGCTTCTCTCTTAATTGCATTCCATAGCCTGATGGCTTCTTTCTTGTCATACCATGCTGACCTGGAGCATATGCTCTTCTACCAACAGAACACTTGTCTGTGAAGCAACGGTCACCTTTTAAATACAGCTTCATGCCTTCTCTTCTGCAGAGCTTGCACACAGCACCTGTATATCTTGCCATTTGTTACAACACCTCCTATTATACTATACTCTTCTGCGTTTCGGTGGTCTGCAGCCATTATGAGGTATAGGAGTTACATCTTTTATCAAGCTTACTTCCAGGCCTGCAGCTTGTAGAGCTCTTATAGCAGCTTCTCTACCTGATCCAGGTCCCTTTACATATACTTCGATATTTTTTAAACCGTGCTCCATAGCTCCCTTAGCAGCTGTTTCAGCAGCCATTTGCGCTGCATATGGTGTGCTCTTTCTTGATCCTCTAAAGCCCAATGAGCCCGCACTAGACCATGAAAGTGCATTACCATGAAGGTCTGTCAATGTTACGAGTGTATTGTTAAATGTTGATTGGATATGCGCAGCTCCTCTTTCAACATTTTTTCTTTCTCTTCTTTTTCTAGCTTTTTTAGCCTTTGGCTTTGCTACCATTTAAGCAAACCTCCTTTTCTATTTTCTTTTTGCACCCACTGTACGTGCTGGACCTTTTCTCGTTCTTGCATTCGTCTTTGTTCTTTGACCTCTTACAGGAAGACCTCTTCTATGACGAAGTCCTCTATAGCAACCTATTTCCATTAATCTCTTTATATTTAAAGCGATATCTCTCTTAAGGTCACCTTCCACTCTGTGGTTTCTGTCAATAATCTCTCTTAGCTTACCAACCTCTGCTTCTGTCAAATCCTTTACTCTTGTATCTGGACTGATTCCTGCTTCAGCTAATATTGCATTGGAAGCTACCCTTCCTATACCGAATATATATGTGAGGCCAATTTCTACTCTTTTCTCTCTTGGTAAATCGACACCGGCAATTCTTGCCATTCGTTCTTACACCTCCAATATGATCTCAAAAAGTTTTTATATGTTATAATCGAGGCCACTACCAGACCTTAGTCCTTCGTGCAGCCGCTACCTCGATTGTGACTAACCCTGCTTTTGCTTATGCTTTGGGTTTTCACAGATTACCATTACTCTGCCATGTCTTCTGATGATTTTGCATTTTTCGCAAATAGGCTTAACCGATGGTCTAACTTTCATCTTAAACCCTCCCTAATCATTTACCGCGCCATGTGATTCGACCTCTTGTCAAATCATAAGGCGATAGTTCAATTGTAACTTTATCTCCTGGCAATATTCGAATGAAGTTCATTCGAAGCTTGCCCGATATGTGAGCTAATATTTTATGTCCATTTTCTAATTCTACTTGAAACATTGCATTTGGTAAAGCTTCTAATACTTTACCCTCTACTTCAATTACATCATTTTTTGACATTGGGTAATCAAACCTCCTGTTCTCGATACGAATCAAGGGATTTAATACATTTATTTATCACACTATTTGTAATCTTTAAGTTCTGCTGAAGTCCTTGCGCTATTTCATTTGAAACGTACTTGGTCAGCTTCAGGTGCTTAAGCTTTTTCATCTTAGGCTTCTCAATTTTTCGTGAGTCCCCATCTGAAATATAGACATACTGGTCATTTATTATACATGTGATAATGAATTTTTTATTTGCATCCCTACCAGCTGTAGCTATGACCAGCTGCCCTTCCGTAGCTCTGTTCATGCTTTCACCCTCTTTTCTTACAAATGTGTAAGTAGTTCAGGTGCTTCTTTGGTTATTACTATTGTATTTTCATAGTGTGCTGATAGACTTCCATCAGCTGTCACTACCGTCCATCCGTCACTTAAAGTCTTGACAGCATACTTGCCTTGGTTAACCATAGGTTCAATCGCAAGTGCCATACCTGCTGCTAGTCTCGGCCCTCTTCCGGGCGCTCCATAGTTGGGTATTTGTGGATCCTCGTGCATCTTTTTGCCGATACCGTGACCCACCAAATCTCTTACTACTGAATATCCATGGGACTCAACATAGCTCTGAATAGCATGTGATATATCAGATAATCTGTTGCCCTCCCTAGCATATTCAATGCCAGCAAAGAAGCTTTCCTGAGTAACCTTAATTAGTTTTTGCGCATTGCTGCTGATTTCGCCTATGCCATGGGTTCTTGCAGCATCTCCATAGTAGCCATCATATATAGCACCGATGTCTATGCCTACAACGTCTCCGCTCTTTAGAACCACAGGACCAGGTATGCCGTGTACTACTTGCTCGTTAATAGATGTACATATACTTGCAGGAAATCCATAATAACCTTTAAATGCAGGCAGTGCACCACTTTTTCTAATGTACTCCTCTGCAATTATATCGAGTTCCTTTGTTGTAATACCTGGCCTAATTACCTCTTTTAGCTTTTCATGCGTTTCTGCAACGATTCTGCCGGCAATACGCATCTGTTCTAATTCCTTAGCCGATTTAATACTTATCATTAAAACTGCTCCAATGCATTGCAAATATTTTGAAACACAACCTCAGCATCAAGTTCCCCATTTACTGTTATCAAAATGCCCTTTTGTTTATAAAAGTCAATTAGTGGTTGGGTTTCAGTTTTGTACACCTTTAACCTGTTTGTCACTGTTTCCAGTTTATCATCTTCTCTTATGAGAAGTGCTCCACCGCATTTATCACAAATGTTATCTACAGTTGGCTTATTAAAGGTCAAATTGTATGTCGCTCCGCACTTACTGCAAACTCTCCTGCCAGTCATTCGACTAATAATTGCTTCATCATGTACATCAAGATTGACTACTGCATCTAATTTTTTGACGTTTTTCTGAAGTTCAAGCTCCAGTGCTTCTGCCTGAACAATAGTTCTCGGGAAGCCGTCAAGTAAAAATCCCTCTGCGCAATCAGGTTGTATAAAGCGGTCCTCAATAATCTTTAATGTCAGATCATCTGGCACCAGGTGGCCCTTGTCAATGAACTTTTTTGCTTCCAAGCCAATGCTGGTTTGACGCTTTATGTTATCTCTGAATATATCTCCAGTAGAGATATGTGGTATGTTGTACTTCCCGATTATTCTGCTAGCCTGTGTACCTTTTCCTGACCCCGGAGAGCCTAGTAATACAATTCTCATTTTATCTGATATCTCCAATCCACACTTCTACTTAAGGAAGCCTTGGTAGTTTCTCATTACCATTTGTGCTTCAACTTGCTTAACAAAGTCCATTGCAACACCAACTACAATTAGAAGTGAAGTACTACCGAAGTATACCGGTATTTGTGCAAACTTCAAAAGGAATATTGGTATTATTGCTATTACCGCTAGGAATATAGCTCCTACCAATGTAATTCTGTTTAGAGATTTTACTATGAAATCCGTTGTTGGCTTGCCAGGTCTGATACCTGGTATAAAACCACCGTATTTCTTTATATTGTTTGATACTTCTACAGGATTAAATGTAACTGCTGTATAGAAGTATGTAAAACCAATTATTAGCAATGCATACATTATGCCCTGAAGCGGAGTTCCCCAATCAAAGTACTTTGTCATGAAGCCATAGAAAGCTGAATTTGGGAAGAAACTCGCTATTTGTGTTGGGAAGGTTAATAATGACATTGCGAATATTACAGGTATAACACCCGCTTGGTTTACCTTTAGAGGTATATGCGTGCTTTGTCCGCCGTACATCTTTCTTCCAACAACCCTTTTTGCATACTGTACAGGTATTCTTCTTTGACCTTCTTGAATGTATACAACAGCCATTATGATAGCAACTGCAACCAGCAAGAAGATAATTAGTGTTAATATGTTAACTGTTTTGTCAAGGTATGCAAGGTATAGCTTGTTAATTCCAACAGGTATTCTTGATACGATACCTGCAAAAATTAGCAGCGAGATACCATTACCTATTCCCTTTTCATTGATAAGTTCACCCAACCACATTAGGAATGCTGTTCCTGCTGTTAAGGAAAGGGCTACTACTGTATATGTCCAGAAGTTTCTCTCGATTAGATATCCTCTTAAGCCATAGCTTATTGCGATACCTTGTACAAGCGCTAGTACAACTGTTGCATATCTAACATATTGAGCAATCTTTCTTCTACCTTCTTCGCCTTCTTTTGATAAGGCTTCAAGGCTTGGAATTGCAATAGTCAACAGCTGCATAATGATAGAGGCATTGATATATGGTGTGATACTCATAGTAAATATCGAAAAGTTGTTGAATGCTCCACCCGAAATTACATCAAAGAAACCTAGTAATCCACCGCTTGTGACCAATTGCTTTATAGCTTCGATATTCATACCAGGTACAGATACGAAAGTACCAAATCTGAATACAATCAACATTGCAAGTGTAAACATCATCTTATTTCTTAAATCAGGAATTTTCCAAGCATTTCTCAAAGTGTTGAACACCTTAAATCACCTCTACCTTTCCTCCTGCTGCAGTAATTTTATCAGCCGCTGTTTTGCTGAACTTATGTGCTTGAACTGTTAGGTTCTTGCTTATTTCACCGTTTCCAAGTATTTTAACTCCGCTCTTCATCGCTTTTACAAGCCCAGCTTCTTTAAGAGCTTCTATTGTAACAACTGAGCCATTTTCAAATACATCTAAATCTGATAGGTTTACTACAGCATACTCTTTTCTCCATATGTTAGTAAAACCAACCTTTGGAAGTCTTCTGTATAAAGGCATTTGACCGCCTTCAAAGCCTAGTCTTACACCACCGCCAGAACGGGAGTTTTGACCCTTTTGACCCTTACCTGCAGATTTACCTTGGCCAGATGCTGTTCCTCTACCAAGTCTCTTTTTGTTCTTTGTTGAGCCTTCTGCGGGTCTTAGCTCGTGCAACTTCATCGTCTACACCTCCTTGTTATATTTCCTTAACTTCAACTAGATGTGAAACCTTTTGTATCATACCTCTGATTTGAGGTGTATCTTCTTGCTCTACTTCGCTATTAAGCTTCTTAAGACCTAAAGCTTTTACTGTAGCTATTTGATCTTGCTTTCTGCCGATAGTGCTTCTTACTAGCTTAATGTTTAATTTAGCCAAGGCTGATCCCTCCTTAACCTCTTATCTCTTCTATGGATTTGCCTCTTAATTGTGCTACTTCTTCTACTGTTTTAAGAGATGACAGTCCTTGTATTGTAGCATTAACCATATTTCTAGGGTTATTTGATCTAAGAGACTTTGTAACGATATCTTTTATACCTGCTAATTCTAGTACTGCACGAACTGGACCACCAGCTATAACGCCAGTACCTTCTGGTGCAGGCATCAACAATACTGTACCGGCACCAGCTGTACCAGTTATCTTATGAGGTATTGTTGTTCCAACCATAGGAACCTTAACTAGGTTCTTCTTTGCATCTTCTACGCCTTTTCTTATAGCTTCAGGAACTTCAACTGACTTGCCAGTTCCTACGCCAATATATCCGTTGCCGTCACCAACAACTATTATTGCACTAAATCTAAAGTTTCTACCGCCTTTTACAACCTTAGCAACTCTGTTTATCGCAACAACTCTTTCTTTAAGATCAAGCTTGCTTGCATCTATTAGCTGCATTTATTTCCCTCCTTTGATTAGAATTCTAATCCTGCTTCTCTCGCTGCTCCTGCAAGCTCGAGAATTCTTCCGTGATATATATATCCACCTCTGTCAAATACTACTTTGTTAATACCTTTTTCAAGGGCTCTCTTTGCTATCAGTTCTCCAACTTTTTTTGCTGATTCCTTGTTGCCGCCATGACCAATTTGGTCCTTGACTTCCTTATCTAAAGTTGAGGCTGATACTAAAGTTACTCCTGATGCATCGTCTATAACTTGTGCATAAATATTGTTCAAGCTTCTAAACACATTTAATCTTGGTCTTTCAGCAGTTCCATGCACTTTGTTTCTTAATCTTAAATGTCTTTTCTGTCTTGCAGCATTTTTACTTGCTTTAGTTATCACCCTGTTTCACCCCTTTTTATTTCTTACCTGTTTTTCCTTCTTTACGTCTGATAACTTCGTCACTGTACTTTATACCTTTGCCTAGATATGGCTCTGGTGGTCTTACA
>Ga0154410_1097_pt1 | contig 29306 bp, 27 predicted proteins | sample RifGroB2_FD_115914 | JGI IMG/M metagenome (GOLD analysis project Ga0154410, IMG submission 115914) | Clostridiales bacterium GWB2_37_7
TGCAGATGCATTGAAAAATGGCAGACTTGGCGTACTGGATTATTATCAAATGCAGAATATACAAGCGGATACTCAAATGAGAGATGCGATATCAAAGGGTGGTAAATCAGATTCACCTGATAAAAATAAGAAGTAGATGCATGAATCCTTCCCATTGAAAGGCGGGATATATTTGGAAGCAATAATATTTATAGTGCTTTTGACTGTAGCATCATCCATGTTTCAGTCATGGAATAGAAAAGATAAAGAGCAGAAGAGGCCTGCAACAGTGACTCAAGGTGTTAAGCCTATTGTACAGCCGAAGGTTAAGGCAAATGGCAAAACAAGCCATACCGATTTGTGTGAGAATTTCAAGAAGTCTGAAGCTCCGATTCAAAAGCCTAGAATTCAAGTACCAAATATCATTGTAGAGCCGGAAAAATTTGAAGAAGAAATGGAAACGGATTACTGTGAGGATGCTATGATGTTAGAACAGAATGAAGGAACCTGTACAACAAGCTTTGATCTAGAAAATGATATTGGATTTGATGAGTTGCAGAGGAGTATTATAATGGCTGAGGTATTAGGAAAGCCAAAGGCATTGAAAAAAGTAGTAAGATAAGATTGATGGTCAAGCAATTGAATTGCTTGACCACTTTTTTTTCAAATACTCGTGCTGTTATTAAAAAAGCTCCTTTTATTTTTGGGTGTTTTTCTATTCTATTTATATCAGGTTGGCATAGATTTATATAGAGGTGGGTGTTATGAATAAAAAAACATATAAAATTAAAGAGACCCTTTCGAATGCCTTGGAGCTACCTAAAGATATTATATTGGATGTAGCAAAGGTTACACTGATTGGCAGTGATAGCATTACTGTGGAGAACCACAAGGGAATCTTAGAGTATAATGAGGACCAAATCAGGGTTAATACAGGCAGTGGAGTTCTTATTATAATTGGTTCAAAGCTTAATATAAAATCCATACTTCAAGAGGAAATAACGATAACTGGAGAGATAAATAGTGTTGGTTATTAAAATGCAGCTTGGAATTTTGATTGCTTCCTAAGGCAGAGAGGAGTAAGGGTTATGATAATCATACGTTTATGGAATTTTTTGAGAGGATATGCTATTATTATTGTAGAAGGCTTGAGAATTGAACGTTTCATTAATATGGCAATATCCAATGGGATTTACATTTGGGATATAAAAAAGCAAAGCTATACATCTATTAGTGCTAAGATTGGTTTGGAGAATTTTGGTAAAATGCGCGAAATCGTGAGAAAGACTGACAGTAGTATAGTTATCAAAGAAAAAAGAGGCTTTCCTTTTATCTTGAAAAACCTGAAGCGGCATAAGTTTTTTACAGCCTGTGTGCTTCTGCTGGTGGTTACAGTCTATATGCTGTGTTCATATATTTGGATGATTGAGGTAGTGGGTACTAAAACCATTGATCCTAAAATGGTTATGGAAATTGTTAATCAAGAAGGTTTAAAGGAAGGTGTACGTAAAGCGAAGCTTGATAAGCGCTCTATAGAAAACAAGGTGCTGATAAAGCTGCCTGAGCTTTCCTGGATTGGGATACAAATTAGAGGAACGAAGGCTGTTGTTGAGGTAGTAGAAAAAAGAGAAGAGCCCGAGCTCATTGGTAAAGCAGACGCCTGTGACATTATTGCTGCCAAAAGCGGGATTATTCATAAGATTTTAGTATTAAACGGAGATGGTGTAGTAAAAGACGGGACTACTGTCCAAAAAGGTCAGGTCCTTGTATCGGGTACGATTGTTAGAGAAAACACAGAGACAAGACTTGTGCATTCTCTAGCTCAAGTAACGGCAAGAACCTGGTATGAGGATGCAGAAGAAATGGATTTAGAGCAAATAGAGTATAAGAATACTGGTAGAAAAACAATCCAATATGTGTTAAAGATTTTGGACAAGGAGCTGGGTTTCCAAAAAACTGTGCCCTATGACGAATATAATGAGGTAAGAGAGGAAAAAAATATAATAAGCTTTGGAAATTATATTTTTCCGGTTAAACTTATTTCTAAAAGATATAACGAGCTTGTAGAAGTGCCTAAGACTTTGACAGTAGATGAAGCGAAGAAAAGAAGTGAAGAACGGTTAAATGAAAGACTCAAGCTTCAGCTGTCAGAGAATGCAGTAATTTTAGACAAAAAAATTAATTACATTGTAGAAAAAAAGTCAGTTATGGCTAAAATATCAGTAGAAATACTGGAGGAAATCGGAGTAAAAAAGAGAATACAAGCTAAATAATCTATGTACAATAGGAGGAAAACGACTTGAGCAACAACTATGTAGAAAAAAATATGGAAATGGTTGATTTTGAAAAGATACAGGAACTTTTCGGTAGCTTTGATGAAAATCTGAAAATCGTTGAGAATGAGTTGCTTGTATCCATATTGATAAGAAAAGACGAATTAAAGATAATAGGTGAAGAAAAGAATATCGATATGGCAAGACGAGTATTGGAAATACTTATGAAGAAACAGGACGATGGAGAGTTGATTACTAGCCAAACAGTGAGTTACATAATTTCTCTTGTCAGAGAGGGGGATATGGATAAAACCTATGACTTTGATGATGTAGTCATATCAACAGCGAGAGGAAAGGTTATCAAGTGTAAGACCTTAGGTCAAAAGGACTATATCAATGCTATCAGAAAAAATGATATCGTTTTTGGTATAGGACCTGCTGGTACAGGTAAAACGTATTTAGCAATGGCTATGGCAATAAAGGCTTTTAAGAACAGAGAGGTAAATAGAATAATACTTACAAGACCAGCGGTGGAAGCGGGAGAAAAGCTTGGTTTTTTGCCAGGGGATTTGCAGGAAAAGGTAGATCCTTATCTAAGACCCTTATATGATGCTCTGCATGACATCATGGGCATAGATGTATTTCAAAAAAACATGGAAAAAGGACTCATTGAAGTAGCCCCTCTGGCATATATGAGAGGAAGAACTCTTAATGACAGCTATATTATATTAGATGAAGCCCAAAATACTACTCCAGAGCAGATGAAAATGTTTTTGACCAGACTTGGCTTTGGCTCAAAGGTTATAGTTACAGGAGATATTACTCAAATCGACTTGCCAAAGGGTAAATCTTCAGGGCTAAAGACAGTTATGGGAATATTAGAAGGGATTCAAGGAGTAGATTTTATATATTTTAATGAGAAGGATGTAGTTAGACATAAGCTGGTACAGGATATTATTAGGGCATATGAAAAATACGAGATAAATAAAGAGGATCTAAATGATTTCTCGGAATAAGCAGGTGATAAAATGGTAAATACGCTGGATCAGTTTAAGAAAATAAGGGATAATATAAATCATGTTATTAATATAGATTTAACTAAAAAGTCTCTAATTTTTTTGGGCTTGTTTTTGGCTATTTTATCAATTTTTTTGATTAGCACAGCGCCCCAGCGATATGATATTAGTGTTGGAGATGTAGCGGTTGAAGATATCTATGCTCCTTCTGACTTGGTGGACAAGACTGCTACAGAGATTAAGATTAGAACTGCTGAAGAAGCTGTACAAGCTGTTTATAACTTGGATCGTACAGTCCAAATTGATATCCAAAAGAAAATAGATACTTTTTTTGCCTTGCTGACTGAAACAAGAAGCAAAATTGATCTAGATGAAAGTCAAAAAACTCAGATTATGGGGCAACAGTCAAATATAGGTCTAGATCAAGTTGACTATAACACACTAATAAAAGCTGAAGCTGAAGAATTAAACAAGCTGAAGGACAAAATTTTATATATTACAAATCAGCTTTTGAATGAAAATATTGAAGAAGCAAAATTAAATGATAGAAGAGAAGCCATAAAAGAATTCTTTAATAATCTGCCGGATGATAGTCAGCTTAATAAACTAGGCTCTGACATAGCTATAATTATATTAAGGCCTAATATGTTCTATGATGAGGAAGCCACAAGGAATCAAAGAGAAGAAGCCAGAAAAAATGTAGAGCAGGTTATAATAAAGAAGGATTCAAAAATAATTACAAAGGGGCAGGAGGTTACAGCACACCAAATTAGCTTATTAGAGGCCTTTGGATTATTGGACAATGGAAAAAGCAATTCAAGGACCTTTAGATTATATGTTGGTTATTCCTTAAGCATATTTGCTGGAATATTCATACTGGCATTATATTGCTATTTGTTTGCAAAAAAGCAATGGGAAAATAACAATGAGCTTTTTCTCATTGGATTGATTATTGTTCTATCGCTTATTGCTGCAGTCGGTGCGAAAAGTATCTCAGTATACCTTATTTTACTTCCTGCTTTCTCGATGGTAATCTCAATAATGATTCAGCCTAAGATAGCTATCCTTACAAATATAATAACAGCAATCTTCATAAGTATGATTACCGGTTTAAATGCAACTGTTTTGGTAGCAATGTTGATAGCGGGAATTGCAGGGGCATTGCTTGTGCATAAAACCCATCATAGAGGCACTATTGTTTTAGCTGGATTAGTTGTGAGCGTACTCAGTGTAATGATCATTTTTAGTTTTAGCTTGGTATACAATTCAGATACTCGCATCATGCTAACAAATGCAATCTTTGGTTTTGTCGGAGGAATACTTTCGGCAGTTCTAACAATAGGTACCCTTCCTTTCCTGGAAGCTACCTTTGATATTATTACACCTATAAAGCTGTTGGAGCTTTCAAATCCAAATCAGCCTTTGCTGCGCAGATTGCTCATAGAGGCTCCGGGAACCTATTACCACTCAATTTTGGTAGGAAATCTGGCAGAGGCAGCTGCAGAGGAAATTGGCGCCAATTCTCTGCTGTGCAGAATAGGTGCGTATTATCATGATATAGGAAAGCTTAAGCGCCCTTATTTCTTTAAGGAAAATCAAATAACAAAGGATAATCCGCATAACAAAATTACACCAAACCTCAGCACACTTATTATAACCTCTCATGTAAAGGATGGGATTGATTTAGCAACCAAAAATAAGCTACCCTCTTCCGTAATTAATATAATACGTGAGCATCACGGCAATACGCTAGTAGCATACTTTTATCATAAGGCTTTAAACAGTGAGATAGCAGAGGCTGTAACAGAGGATAAGTTTAGGTATAATTTCTCGAGACCACAATCCAAAGAAGCTGCAATAGTAATGCTGGCCGATTCAGTTGAAGCTTATATCAGATCCTTGATAGAGCCAACAAAGCATCAAGTGGAGCAAGGCGTTAAGAAGATCATAAAAGAAAAGCTGCAGGATGATCAATTAGACGAAAGCGATCTAACTCTTAAAGATTTAGATGAGGTTGTAAAAGCTTTTGTAAAGGTGTTAGCGGGAATATTCCATGATAGAATTGAATATCCGGAGAATCTGAAGGATATATAAAATGATAAGAATATAGGTATTTGTTGAGGTAATAATAACGAAAGAAGACGATTTAAGGAGTTGATTTTATGAGCGTTTTGATTGATAATAGGCAGGACAAAGCTGTTGTAGATTCAAAAATAGAGTCTTTAGTGGAGCAGGTGGTTCAAAAATCCTTAGAGGTTGAAGTAGAGGATGATTACGAGGTCAGCATATCCTTTGTAGACAACCAAGAAATTAGAGAGCTTAACAAGCAATACAGAAACAAAGATTCCTCAACAGATGTATTGTCATTTCCCTTAATGGAATTTGAAGAGACAGAAGAAAATTACAATAATGAGGATGAGTACGTACAAGAGGACAGGCTTTTGGGAGATATCGTCATATCTCTTGAGAAGGCACAGGAGCAAGCTGATGAATATGGACACAGCTTTGAGCGGGAGCTGGCTTTCTTGGTAGTTCATGGAGTATTACATTTACTTGGAATGGACCACGAGAATGAGCAACAGGAAAAAGAAATGCTCCAAAAGCAGGATAATATACTGCGACTGCTTAATATAACAAGATAAAGGAATAGTTGACTTGAGAAATAGAAAATTATTAGATAGCTTTGGCTATGCACTAAATGGATTTCTTTACTGCATAAAAACACAACGAAACATGCGCATACATTCAGCAGCAGCTTTGGCTGTAATTATAATCAGTCTATTTGCAAAGCTTAATAAACCAGATATTATCATGCTTGCGTTTGCAATATCCTTAGTTATGATTTGCGAAATGATAAATACAGCTATTGAGAAAGCCATAGATTTATTTACAGATCAGTATCATCCTCTCGCTAAGATTTCTAAGGATGTAGCAGCAGGTGCAGTATTTGTAGCTGCGGGAAATGCTGTTGTAATAGGCTATTTGGTATTTTCTAATAGAGCATTAACTACTACTGATACAATCATTTCAAAAATACTAAAATCTGAGCTGCATATTACTACTATAACCATATTGGGAACATTGATATTGGTAGTGCTAATTAAAATGAGGTTTACATCGAAGAATGTATTGCAAGGCGGTATGCCTAGTGGGCATGCAGCAGTGGCCTTTTCTCTCGTAACAGCCATTGCGTTATTAAGTGAGAACGTGCTGGTTAGCTTCTTTGCCTTTCTACTTGGCTTTCTAGTTGTACAAAGCAGGGTAGAGAGTAAAATCCACAGTATTGTTGAGGTGGCGTTTGGAGCTGCTTTGGGAGTACTGGTAATACTTCTGGTGTATAATATTTTTATTATTTAGTATTTGAAAACGGGGGTTTTATAATGAGGAAGGTTTTAATAATTGTACTGGTATTGAGTTTAATTTTTAGTCTATCAAGCTGTAGTAAGACGGCTAAAGCTGATGAAGTTTTACCTGCATCAAGTGAAAGTCTGCAGCCAAAACAGACAGAACCACTAATACCGACAGAACCACCAATACAAGAGCCAGCCAAAGTAATTGAAAAGTCTATTTGTCCTTTGACAGGATTGCCAATTGCACCTGAACAAGTAAACCTAAGGCCTATTGCAGTGATGATAGACAATATGGCAAGTGCGAGACCTCAATCTGGACTTATTAACGCAGAACTGGTATATGAAATGCCTGCAGAAGGTGGAATCACGAGATATTTAGCAATTTATCATCATCAGAACACTGATAAAATTGGTCCGGTGAGAAGTGCCCGATCTTATTTTATAGATAAAGCAATTGAATTCAATGCTATTTTTATCCATGCTGGTGGAAGTCCTGCGGCTCTAAAGGATATTCAGACACTAAAGGTAGATTCACTAAATGAGCTAAAAGGTGAAAGAAACTTTTGGAGAGCTAGAGATAGGAAAGCACCTCACAATTTGTATACCAGCACAAAGCTAACACGTGAAGTGATGGATACTAAAAAGTTATCAAATGAGAAATGGTCTGGCAATATGAATTTCAGTGAGGACTTTCTTGATTTAGATGGTAAAGCAACCATTGGCTTGGTGATAGATTACAAGAATAATTATAAAGCCGGTTACGAATACGATGAAAAGCAAAAGCTATATTTTAGAACGATAAATGGAGTAAGAGTAAGAGATAAAGAAACAAATGCCGAAGTAAGTACTGTAAATATTATTGTTGAAAAGGTAAATGCCAGAATTGTTGACGATGTAGGACGTCTGGAACTATCCAATATCGGCAGTGGCAGAGGCTATTTCATTACGGGCGGAAAACTCATAGAAATAGAGTGGAAAAAGGATAGCAGGCTAGGAAAAACGAAATATACTGATTTAAAGGGAAATGTCATAACACTAAATAAAGGAAACATTTGGATACAAGTAGTGCCAGACTATGCGACAATTGAAATAAAGGGGTGAGCAGTATGGATTACAACAATTTAATTGAGAAAGCCAAGGAAGCAATGAATCATGCATATTCTAAGTATTCAAATTTTAATGTCGGTGCAGCATTAGTTACAAAGTCCGGCAAGATCTATACAGGCTGCAATATAGAAAATTCATCCTATGGAGCTACAATCTGTGCAGAAAGAGTAGCCTTTAGTAAAGCAGTATCTGAGGGTGAGAGAGAGTTTGATGCTATTGCAATTGTAAGCAGCAGCGGAGATTACACATATCCATGCGGCATATGCAGACAGTTTATGTCAGAGTGGGGAACAGATTTAAAGTTAATATTTGCAAATGAAAAGGATACGAAGGTATATACCTTGAAGGAGCTACTACCAGAAGCATTTACAAAATTCTAAGGATAAACTATGAGGTGATAATTTGGAAAAAAAGTTTAAATCAGGCTTTGTATCAGTAATTGGACGACCAAATGTAGGTAAATCTACACTTATAAATCAACTATTGGGAGAGAGAATAACTATTATCTCCAGCAAGCCTCAAACCACAAGAAATTCAATACGTTGTATTTATACCGATGAGCATAGTCAAATCATATTCATTGATACGCCGGGAATACATAAGCCCAAGCATAAATTGGGTGAATATATGGTAAACGCAGCTACAGATTCACTTAAAGGCGTAGATGTAGTTATTGCAGTGATCGACGCTTCTCTTGAAATCACTAAAGCAGATATGGAAATTATAGATGTCGCAAGAGAAGTAGAATCTCCGGTTATACTAGTATTAAACAAGGTAGATAAGATAGATAAGTCAAAGCTGGAGATCTTGTTGACTAAATTTAGCACGGATGAGAGTCATTTTGACAGCTTGATACCAGTGTCTGCCAAAGAAGGTACCAACACGGAGGCAGTACTAGATGAGATTGTTAAAAGGTTGCCTGAGGGTCCCTTATACTTCCCGGCTGATATTACAACTGATGTTACAGAAAGGTTCGTTGTATCAGAATTTATAAGAGAAAAAATTCTTGAGCTTACCTCTGATGAAGTTCCTCATGGCACAGCAGTAGAAATTGATTCCATGAAAGAAAGAGAAGGGGGCGGCATGATGGATATTGAAGCGAATATCTATTGTGAAAAAGATTCTCATAAGGGTATAATAATCGGTAAGCAAGGCAAAATGCTTAAGGAAATCGGCAGTAGAGCCAGAGTAGATTTAGAGAATCTATTAGATTGTAAAGTTAATTTGCAGTTATGGGTAAAGGTGAGGAAAAACTGGCGAGATAACAACTCCATACTGAGGAACTTGGGTTACAAATAGGAGTGAAGCCATGGGAATTTCAAAAACTCAGGGTATAGTTTTGAAGTATACTAATCTGGGTGAAGCTGACAAAATACTTACAATACTTACAAGAAACAAAGGAAAGCTAAAGGCTGTAGCAAAGGGCTGCAGAAAGCCTAAAAGCAGTTTATTGGCTTCCAGTGAGCTGTTTGCCTTTAGCGAGTTTGTGCTATATAAGGGAAGCAGCTTGTATCATATTACCCAGGCAGAAACAAGGGAAACCTTTTATAACCTACGCAATGACCTATTGAAGCTATCCTATGCAGTATTCTTTGTTGAGATGGCTGATGCAGTTTCTGAGGAAGAGTTATCCAGTGAGAGATTATTCTTACTGCTGGCTAAAGCACTCTATTATTTAGCTGAGGGAGAAATACCCGTAGGCCTGATATGCTTAGCATACCAATTAAAGGTTATGGATATAAGCGGTTATAGGCCAAGCCTGCAGAGATGTGTGCACTGTGGAAAAACAGAGGTGCAGGAATATAAATTTGATATCGTTCTGGGTGGCATCATCTGTAATGCATGCAAAAAATTTGAAAAAAACACAATTAAAATAAGTTCGGGCAGTCTAGAAACAATCAGAATATTATTAAATAGTGAAATTTCAAGATTAAACACACTTAAAATTGATAATACTATTTTTAATGAGATTGATAAATTAACAAAAAGGTTTGTAGAAGCACATTTAGATAAGCATTTTAAAAGTCTGGATTTTTTAAATGAAATTAAAAATAGTAACATATAAAATAATACAAAGGATAGAAAGGAGACGGTTCCATGGATATTTCATTAGAAAAAATCGATATTATTAGAGATAGGACCGGTGTCAGCTATAAGGAAGCAAAGGAAGCTTTAGAAGCAGCATCGGGCAATGTAGTGGATGCTTTGATCAATATTGAAGATGAAGGCAGCAAAAAATGGAGAGAAACAGTGACTGAATCAATATCGGTTAAGGGCACAGAGGCAATGGATAAGCTAAAAGGTATTCTTAATACCGGTAATGTAAGCAGAATAAGAGTTAAGAAGGATGAATACATCATACTTGATATTCCTGTGACTGCTGGAGCCATAGGAGCTATTGCCATACCTCAATTTACTGCTATAGGTGCAGCAGTAGCGTTGCTTACTAAATGCACAATTGAGGTGGAGAGACCAAATAAAGAAGTCATTACAGTAAATGATGTCATTACCAATGCGGCAGATGATTTTTCATCAAAGATTAAAAATGTTGCAGGTGATATAAAGAAAGCAGCCAGCAACCTGCGTAAAGAAGATGAAGACGTGGAGAAATTCACATATCAGACCTCTGTAGAGTTTGACACAACTACTGACAATGAGGATAATCCGTTAACTCAATAATGATTCAAAACATAATGCGATGATAAATGAAACCCTTGGATTCTGACAAGGGTTTTTTCTTGTGATTATATAGTAGTTTTTAGTGAATTATAAGCATTGCTATTTCTATCAAAGCGAATATAGTGCTATAATATGTTTGGAAGTTATTTGTTATAATTTTGGTTAAATTGTTAAAGCTTTAGCAACTTTGCAATTTTTTCATTAAAATGTTGCAGTTATTTGAAGGTTTGTGATAATATTTATTGAGGGCTCAGTGGATAAGCATAGTGTTTATAGGCACTTTCTTGAATATAAAATTCATGGTTGTGGAAACATATAATGTGATTTGTATTGGAGAAATTTAACTGAAATACCACTTTGAAATAGGAATATATCAAATATTGGATGGGCAGGTGATTATTATAGAATTTACAAGCAGACAAAAGTTAATAATAGAACTTGTAAAAGCAAACCAGCCTATAACCAGCAGCCGGTTAGCTGAAAGTTTAAATGTGAGTAGAGCTGCGATTCGTCCAGACTTGTCTGTGCTCACCATGTCCGGAGTACTGGAGGCAAAGCCTAAAATGGGCTATTTTTATAAAAGCAGTACGATATTTGATGTAATAAAAAGTGTTAAGGTTAAGGAAATTAAATCCAAGCCCGTTATAGTGGAAGAGGATACAACTGTATATGATGCCATTATAAGATTGTTTCTTGAGGATACTGGAACTGTATATGTTGAGAATAACGGATTTCTTTCCGGTGTGGTTTCAAGAAAGGATTTCATCAAAATTGCAGTGGGAAATACAGAGGTAAAAAAGCTGCCAATAGGTATGATCATGTCGAGAATGCCCAAAATTGTATATACAACTGATGAAGAGAGCGTTTTGGATGCTGCCGAGAAGATTATACTCCATGAGATTGACAGTATACCAGTGGTTGAGGTTATAAGAGGAATTGATGGCAAGCAAGAGCTTAAGGTGACGGGTAAGGTATCTAAGACAACTTTTACGAAGCTTTTATATGAGTTGGGAAAGGGTATGAGGGTTTTAGATGAAAATGGCTAATGCAGTAGTATATGCGATTTCCGATTCCTTCGAAGAAACGGCAGCAGCTGTCGCAAAAGCCGCCGCAGCACAGTTTCCCGGCAATGATATAATCATTGATAGGGCTCATTGTGTTAAAGATCGGATGGCCATAGACATAATCATTGAAGCTACAAAGCATTTGAACAGCTTGCTTATAATAGACATGTTGCAAAAAGATCTTAAAGATTACTTAATACATAGAGCAATGGAAAATAACATTGCATATTTCGATATAATGGAACAAGCCGTTGGTACTTTATCTAACATTGTCAATCAAAAACCAAACCTTGTTCCCGAAGCAACCTATAAGCTTAATGAGGAATACTTTGATAGGATGGAAGCTATTGATTTCGCAGTTAAGTATGACGACTGCAAAGACCCAAGAGCCATCAAAAAGGCTGATTTGGTATTGATAGGCATCTCTAGAACCTCAAAGACTCCCTTAAGTATTTATCTGGCTACAAAGAATATTAAAGTAGCAAATATACCACTTGTTCCGGAAGTGGTTCCTCCAAGAGAACTGTTTGAAATACCCAGGGATAGGATTTTTGGATTGATAACCAGCAAGCAAAAGCTGAATACCATCCGGATGGAAAGGTTAAAAGCTCACGGTCTAAATGACGAAGCAAATTATGCCAGCTTTGAGCGTATAGACTATGAGTTAAAATATGCAGATCAAATAATGAAAGATATCGGCTGCGTAATATTAAATGTTGCTGATAAAGCCATTGAAGAAACTGCAAGTACAATACTTCAAATTTTAAAGGAGGTAAACGCTAGTGAAAAAATACGTTTACAGTTTTAAGGAAGGCAAAGTCCACATGAAGGATCTTTTGGGTGGAAAGGGTGCGAACCTTGCTGAAATGACAAATATAGGTTTGCCAGTACCACAAGGATTCACAATTACTACAGAGGCTTGTAATGAATATTACGAGAAGAACAGACAGCTATGGCCAGCGCTAATTGATGAAATTCAAACTCAGCTTAAGACATTAGAAGATCTTACAGGAAAGACCTTTGGCGGTGGAGAAAATCCACTGCTTGTATCAGTTAGATCAGGTGCAAAGTTCTCAATGCCTGGTATGATGGATACGATACTAAACCTAGGTCTTAATGATGTTACAGTTAAGACAATGGAAAAGGTTACAAACAACAGAAGATTCGCATTGGATAGCTATAGAAGATTCGTCCAAATGTTCTCAGACGTTGTTATGGAAATACCAAAATCAAGATTTGAAAGAATACTTGATGAAATAAAAGAGCACAAGGGTGCTAAGTTTGACACTGACTTAACAGCTGATGATTTACAAGAAGTTGTTGACCAGTTCAAGGCACTTTATAAAGAAGTTTTGGGAGAAGATTTTCCACAAGACTCAAAGGCTCAATTGCTGCTTGCTGTAACAGCGGTTTTCAGAAGCTGGAACAACGAGAGAGCGATATTGTACAGACAGCTTAACAACATTTCCGCAAGCTTGGGAACAGCAGTTAACATTCAATCCATGGTATTTGGCAACATGGGTGACGACTGTGGTACAGGTGTTGCATTTACAAGAGACCCAGCTACTGGCGAGGGCAAAATGCTAGGTGAGTTCCTAATGAATGCACAAGGTGAAGACGTTGTTGCAGGTATCAGAACTCCACTAACAATTGATAAGCTAATGGAAATAAACAAAGAAGTTTATGACCAGTTTATGGAAGCATCCACATTGCTTGAAAACCATTACAGAGATATGCAGGATATCGAGTTTACAATAGAAAAAGGTAAGCTGTTTATGCTTCAAACAAGAAACGGTAAGAGAACAGCAGCAGCTGCCTTGAGAATAGCCGTAGAATTGGTTGAGCAAGGCTTAATCACTAAGGACGAAGCGATTTTGAGAGTTGAACCGGCTCAATTAGATCAGCTTCTACATCCAACCTTTGATGCGACAGCATTAAAGAATGCAAAAGCTATAGCACAGGGTCTGCCAGCATCACCAGGTGCGGCTTCAGGTAAGGTTTACTTTACAGCTGAGGAAGCAGTTCATGCTGCAAGAGTAAATGGTGAGAAGGTTATACTAGTAAGACTTGAGACTTCACCAGAGGACCTAGAAGGTATGGTTGAAGCACAAGGGATACTAACAGCTAGAGGTGGAAGAACTTCCCACGCAGCGGTTGTTGCAAGAGGTATGGGTAAGTGCTGCGTAGCAGGCTGTGAAACATTAAAGGTTAAAGAAGAAGAAAAGAAATTCTACATAGGCGATAAGACTTATAACGAAGGTGATTTCATATCCCTAGACGGAAGCACTGGTAACGTCTATGAGGGCGTTATCGAGACTAAGACTCCAGAGCTTTCCGGCCACTTCGGTATATTAATGGCTTGGGCTGACGAAGTAAGAAAGCTTAAGGTAAGAACAAATGCTGATACACCAAAGGATGCTGAACAAGCAGTTAAGTTTGGTGCAGAAGGTATCGGTCTTTGTCGTACTGAGCACATGTTCTTCGAAGAGGACAGAATTGCAGCAATGAGAGAAATGATCGTTGCTGAAGAAGTAGAAGCAAGAAAATTAGCTTTAGAAAAGCTATTGCCATACCAAAAAGCGGACTTCATAGGAATATTTGAGGCAATGGGAGCAAGACCTGTTACAATCAGACTTCTTGACCCACCACTACATGAATTCCTGCCACACTCAGATGAAGATATAGCTGATCTTGCAAAGACAATGGGTATCACTTTTGAAAAGCTTAAAGCTAGCGTTGAGAGCTTGCATGAGTTCAACCCAATGCTAGGACACAGAGGCTGCAGACTTGCAGTTACTTACCCAGAAATAGCTGAAATGCAAACAAGAGCTATTATTGAAGCTGCTATAGAAGTAAAGAAGAATAAGGGTATGGATGTACATCCAGAAATAATGATACCTCTAGTAGGAGATGTTAGGGAGCTTGAATACTTAGAAAAAGTATGCAGAACGCTTGCTGACAATATAATAAAGGAATCAGGAACAGTACTTGAGTACATGTTTGGTACTATGATTGAGGTTCCAAGAGGAGCTGTTACAGCTGATGAAATAGCTAAAACAGCAGAGTTCTTCTCCTTCGGTACAAATGACTTGACTCAAATGACTTATGGCTTCTCAAGAGACGATGCAGGTAAGTTCATAAAGGATTACTTGGAGAAGGGTGTATTTGAACAAGATCCATTTGTGACTCTTGACCAAGTAGGTGTTGGCAAGCTTGTTAAAATGGCTGCTGAGCTTGGAAGATCCACAAGACCTGAAATAAAGCTTGGTATTTGTGGAGAACATGGTGGAGATCCAGCATCCATAGAGTTCTGCCATAAGGTAGGATTAAACTATGTTTCCTGCTCACCATTCAGAGTGCCGATTGCAAGACTTGCAGCAGCACAAGCAACACTAAAAGAAAAATTAGGCGGCGGTTACAGCCAAAAGTAATAAGCAAAAGGCCTCTTGAATTTAATTCAAGAGGCCTTGTTTTTTAAATGTGATAGGTTTATGAAAATTACATAGATTTATGAAATATTTATCATAATGTATTATAATTAAATCAAATAACTATTTCACAAGGAGAGGACCAAATTATGCAAAACGTAAGGGTTCTGTTGATTGAGGATGAAGATAGAATTAGAGAAATGATAAAGGATTACCTGGAAAACGAAGGCTATATTGTAGAAGAAGCTGAGAATGGCTCGGTAGGCTTGGAGAAATTTAAAGTGGCAAGCTATACCATCATTTTATTAGATGTTATGCTGCCCGGGATTGACGGGTGGACTGTATGTAGAGAAGTTCGAAATAGTTCAGATGTACCTATTATAATGTTAACAGCCAGGGGTGAGGAATATGACAAACTTTTTGGCTTTGAGCTGGGTGCAGATGATTATTTGACAAAGCCTTTTAGTCCAAAGGAGCTGGTAGCTCGCATGAAGGCTGTGCTTAAACGGGGTAAGGGGTCACAGAATAGTAATGAGAAATCTATATTTGAGTATAAAAGTCTTTGGATAAACATGGATTCCAGAAAGGTTACCATAGATGGTGAGACAGTAGATATGACACCTAAGGAATTTGATTTACTAAGCTTCTTTGTAAACAATCCTGACAAGGTATTTACGAGAGAGCACCTCCTAAACAAGGTTTGGGGTTATGAATTTGGAGGGGACTATAGGACGGTAGATACTCACGTTAAAATGTTGCGTGAAAGCTTGAAGCGATATAGGAGCATTATAGTAACAGTATGGGGCGTTGGCTACAAGTTTGAAATTGGGGGTTAACCATGAAAAGTATTTCAATTAAACTTTGGGGACTTATGCTGGCGTTGGTATTTACAGCCTTAGCGTTGATCTGGTGGTTTCAAATTGTATTTTTGGAAAGCTTTTATTTTACTTTTCATGAGAAAAAGCTTCTTAAGGAGGGCAATAATCTTGTTTCAATGATTCAGAGAAATGAGGAACAGTATAAAATAGAAGAAAAATTTGATGAACTTTTGCTCAAATATAATGCAAGAATTGATTTATATACTGCAAAAGGGGTAGTGATTTACTCCAATGAGAGAGTCCCTGTGATAATGGGTAGAGATAAAGATGGCTTTTTAATGGATATAATAAAAGGTAATAAGGTTATAAGCGCATTTAAGCAAAATCGTACAGGAAGTAGTGTACTGTTAGTAGGTTTTCCTGTTGTAAGAGATAATATATTGACAGCAGCAGTTATAATGTCAACGCCTATGGCATCTCTAAAGGCGACTGTAGAAACCTTAAAAGAGCAGTTTGTGATTATCTCTTTGATATTAATTGCTGTATCGGCAATACTGGCTTATATATTTTCTAAATATTTTACGAAGCCCATATTGGAAATAAATAGCGCTGCCAAGACAATGGCAGAGGGCAATTTGTCTATAAGGGTACCTGTAAATACAAAAGATGAACTCGGAATGCTTTCTGCTACCATTAATCATTTGTCTGCACAGCTGCAAAAAATTGAGCAGCTGCGCAAGGAACTGATTGCAAATGTTTCTCATGAGTTCAAGACACCATTGAGCCTAATTAAGGGTTATGCTGAGACTATGAGAGATGTTAATAATTTAAGCGATGAAAAAAAAGGCAAACAGCTTAATATAATAATTGAAGAATCAGACAGGCTAAATAATATGATTAACGACATTCTAGATTTATCTCAAATGGAATCAGATTATATCAAGCTAGATAGGAGTAATTTTAGTATAATTGATGTCATTGAAGCCGTAAGGAACAGGCTGACTTTTTATACGGAAAATAAAAATCTCAATATAGAAGTTAGCTATGAGGCAGATTATAGTGTGCTTGCTGATGAAAGAAGAATAGAGCAAGTGATATATAATCTAGTCAACAATGCAATCGATCACTCTGAAGCTAAAAGCAGTATATTTATTAGAATACTTGAGCAGGAGGCGGCAATTAGAGTAGAGGTTGAAGACCAAGGAGAAGGCATATCTCAAGAAGAGATGCCTTATATATGGGATCGTTTTTATAAAGCAAGGGAGTCGAGCTCAAAGAATAAGGGAAGTGGATTGGGTCTGGCAATAGTAAAGAGTATATTGGAGGCGCATAAAGCAAATTTTGGCGTGGAAAGTGCAATCGGAAAGGGAAGCAAGTTCTGGTTTGAAATAAGGTAATGTGCCTAATATTCGGCTAAATATACAAATATAGCGATAAACAGTATTAATAGCTGTGTAGTTTGAGTCGCTATAGGAATGGCATACTTATTGCTACAATATAAATAACAAGAATATAAGGAGGGCTAATATGAGAGAAGTAGTAATTGTTGGAGCAGCGAGAACTCCTATTGGTAGTTTTAACGGAGCTCTGTCAGGAGTTTCTGCTGTTGATTTAGGTGCTTTGACTATTAAAGAAGCAATCAAGAGGGTAGGGATCGCGCCTGAATTGGTTGATGAGACAATATTAGGCTGCATATTGCAATCAGGTCAAGGCCAGGGAGTGGCAAGGCAGGCAGCGGTCAAGGCAGGAATTCCGATAGAAAAGCCTGCCACGACCATCAATATGATATGCGGTTCCGGTTTGAAAGCTGTACAGCTGGCAGCTCAAGCTATCATAAGCGGAGAATGCGATGTAGTGGTAGCTGGCGGTACAGAGAACATGAGTCAGGCTCCCTATGTACTAAAAAATGCAAGAAACGGCTATAGAATGGGTCATGGTGAAATCGTTGATACTATGATACATGATGCATTAACAGACGCATTTAATAATTACCACATGGGAATGACTGCTGAAAACTTGGCGGATAAATATAATATATCCAGAGAAGAGCAAGACACCTTTGCAGCAGCTAGTCAAAACAAAGCTGTAGCAGCGATTGCTGAAGGTAAGTTCAAGGATGAAATAGTACCAGTTCTAATACCTTCAAAAAAGGGTGATGTAATTGTTGACACGGATGAGTATCCAAGAGCAGGCACTACTGTTGAGTCTTTGACTAAGCTAAGACCAGCCTTTAAGAAGGATGGAACAGTTACAGCAGGGAATGCTTCTGGGATCAATGATGGAGCTGCAGTCTTGGTTATAATGGCAGCTGAAAAGGCAAAGGAGCTCGGCTTGGAGGTTTTAGGCAAAATTACTGGCTATGCATCAGCAGGGGTTGATCCAAGTATAATGGGTATTGGACCGGTGCCTGCAGTGAAGAAAGCTCTTGAGAGAGCAAAGCTTAAGGTAGAGGATCTAGATTTGGTAGAAGCCAATGAAGCCTTTGCAGCACAAGCCTTGGCTGTAGCTAAGGAATTAAACTTTGATATGAATAAGGTAAATGTAAATGGTGGAGCAATTGCACTTGGGCATCCTGTTGGTGCAAGCGGCGCAAGAATATTGATAACGCTTCTTTATGAAATGAAGAAGCGAGATGCTAAGCATGGATTGGCTACGCTTTGCATAGGCGGCGGTATGGGTACAGCCGTAGTCATTGAGAGATAAGCTTTGGTAAATAAGGAAGGGATTGCATTTAGCAATCCCTTCCTTATTTGACATGATGTATTCCCGTATGATAACTTTATATTGAATTAAATATTTTGGATTACAGGTTATAGGGTATAATATATTTCGTGCTAAACAATTTACATTCACTAAAATAGCACAAAGTACTTATTTGTTCAATGTTAAAACTTTAGTGCGATTTATATTGTTTACTCTGTTGAAAAGGGAAGCAGGTGAAAATCCTGCACGGTCCCGCCGCTGTATTGGGGAGATGCTTCATAGTATGCCACTGGTGTATACTTGGAAGGCTTGAAGCATTTATGAACCAGAGTCAGAAGACCTGCCTGTATGATTACACGTTTGACCTACGAGTGATGGGGAGGTGTCTAGACTGAAAGCATCAAATGTTTTTGTGATTAGATCCTCTTAATTTGTAAAAGTTAAGAGGCTTTATTATTTCAGAAAGGATGTATTAAAATGTACAAAAATAATTTTTCGAAAATTATGAAGGAATATTCGGACTGTAGAGTATATGGCTTGGCAGTTCTTATCATTCATGTACTAGGAATTGCCCTGTTGGCATTGGGCGTGAGAAGGTATCCCGAACTCCTGAGCATGGGAATGATATCATACACCCTTGGACTTCAGCATGCCTTTGATGCAGACCATATCGCAGCAATAGACAATACTGTCAGAAAGCTGGTACAGCAAAAGCAAAATCCAAGGGGCGTAGGCTACTTATTTTCCTTGGGACATTCCAGCGTAGTAATATTGATGGCAATGGTTACCATAGTTGCGGTTCGTTGGATTCAACAGTATATGCCCCAACTTCAAAAGTTTGGAGGCTTAACGGCACTTGCAATCTCTGCAACCTTTCTCATTGTTATAGGTATAGTTAATCTTAAATTATGGGTCGACATACTTCAAGAGTTCAAAATGATGAGGCGCGGCAAGCAAATTGGCGAAGTGCCGGATAATGCTGGTCCCAAGGGCTTTATAGAAAGATGCTCCGATGGAATATTCAAGCTAATTAATAAGAACTGGCATGTTTATATCCTTGGCTTCGTATTTGGATTAAGCTTTGATACTGCAACTCAAATTTCACTGCTGGCCATAGCAGCGGGAGCTGCAAGTGAAGCAGTCCCTACCGCTGCTATTTTGGCTTTCCCCTTGCTTTTTACAGCAGGCATGACTATGATGGACACACTTGACGGTATTTTCATGACTACGGCATATCAATGGGTTTTCTCATCCCCAATGAAAAAGATTTATTACAACCTGACCGTAACTGGGCTTTCAATTATAGCAGCTTTGTTTATAGGCATCGTTGAAATATTGCAGGTTATAGGCAAATCATTTGGACTGGAAAACAGCAGCCTTGCGTGGGTTATCAATTTGGATTTAGGCATGGCAGGGTATATTCTTGTAGCATTATTTGTTGTGGTCTGGGGTATTTCCTATTTGGGATGGAAAAGGCTAGGACTGGGAAAAGACATTGCTGTTAAGGAAATATAACGAGGCAAAAAATGTCCCCCACTTCTATAAGTGGCGGGTTCTAATTTCTGCAATAGGCGGTGGGCATATATCCCCTGCCTCGTTGAAACGCTCGGGTAGGTTTTTTGCTAAAAACACAAAAAACCTTTCAGTAAAATTTTGTTATAAACTAAATAAAAGTGTAAAGGGGAGCAACAAAGCCCAAAGCTTTGTTGCTCCCCTTATGTTACAGTGAAGTCTCAACCTTCAAATAGTTTACAATGATTTCAGCCGCATCGCCGTTTGTGATGCTCTTATTTGGGTAGAAGTAGGAGTCAACAGCTGGTATGATACCCAATTCTGATGCTATTACAGCATAGCCCTTGAAGGCTGCCGGAATACTGGAAGCATCCTTGAAGCTTACAGCAAACATATTGCCTTTTTCTGCTAATACGCCATAATTCATGGCTCGCACAATCATTCTTGCTGCATCTTGTCTCGTTACAACTGATTCTGGATTCTTCTCATTTGTATTAATCAACTTTCTTCTTATTGCTTCATTGTAAAGGTTATCGTATTGGTCTTCAGTTTTTGCTACAGGCATTGGATAGTATTCCTGCAGAGAGCTTACTAAAAGCTTTAGGAAGTCTTTTTGCAGCATATTTGATTCTGGTGCAAAGGTATTGCCCTCAGGAACCAAAATACCCATATCGATCAAAGTGTTGATATCATCTTCCGCTTTATTGCCTTTTATATCAGTATATGCAAGTTTTTTTGCGGACTTAACAGGTGTGCCGTCATAGTTCAACATGATGCCATTGTTTGCATCCATTAGTATATTTGTATTTTCAAGCGTATAAGCCAGTTTTATTTCCTTTTTATCATAGTCATTTTCATTTGGATAGTGATAGGTATATTCCATGCCGAATTTTACTTCGCTGAATAATGCTTCATAGGCCTTATCAAGTGTAATTGCTTTGTCTGGGGTCGGGAATTCAATATCTAGCCAGTTTGCATTGTAGGAAATAACTTCACCGGTATACTCATTTATGCTTACAAACAGTGAGTTTGTAGGGGTAGGAATGCCATTTTCTACTCTGATGTAATTAAAGCTGAAGTCATTTTTATAAACAGGCATTATACCATATGAATCTTTTGCTTCCTTATAAAGTGTATTTTTAAACTTATCAGGCTGTACCTTCACCAGGAATTCTTCAGCTAGTTTCTTAGCTGCTTCCTTTCCTATAGTTGTTTCTCCTATTACTTGATCTTCGTTGTTATCGTTAATATATAGACTTTTGAGTTCTTTCGTTACTGCATCAATTTGTGCATTGATATATTTATAGGACTTATTTTCTGTACCTGAATATTTCCATTCTAAATTCCAAGTAGCGTTAGCTTTGTTGTAACCTTGATAGAGGTTTGCTCTTTCTAGCTTCATGGTATTATCAATTTTTACATACTGTCTGATTGCCTGTTCTGCTGCTTCTTTTGATATGTATTTGCTTTGATCATCTAGAACTGACTGTTCTTGTGGTGTCATAGGCACTGCTGCTTCTGCTTTTGCAGAGGTACTGCCCCTATCCATTCCATAATATATTCTGTACATGTTATTGAGAAGCTCGCTGCTTATAGCATCAATGGGAGAATTTCCATTCTTTAAGGTATAAGCCAGTATTGCTTTTGGTTCATTGTTTGTATTTCCATAGATGAAATTATAAGTCAGCTCCAAGCCTAGCTTGTTTTTGAATACTTCCTTTGCCTGGTCTAGACTGATGGCATTGGCTTTAGCTGGCAACTCTTGGTTATCCCACACCATATAGAAATTTCTTATTTTAAGTGTGTTTTTATCAAGCTGCACAGAAATAATGTTAGGTGTAACCTCTATGCCATCCTGCATTCTTACGAATTCAAAGGCATATACATCGGAATACTTGTTGTAATAATCTTGATTAGGATTATCTTTAAGCTTTGTTAGCTTGAATTTATCACTTTGAAGCTTTGTCATCCAAGTCTCTGCAGCTTTTAGTGCTTCTGCCCTTGTATACTTTGGTATTCTGCTTTTGGGCTGCTCATAGGGCGTGTACCAGCTAAGCGAGACTATTTCACCCATATTTGAGTCGATTGATACATTTATACTTTCGTTATTTGTTTTTGTATTGTTCCAGTTTAAGCTCCATATATTGAAGCCATTTTGGTTCTCTATGTAACTGCTGTTAAACTCAAAGCCATCTGTCTGAAGGGATAGTGTTGTTTTGGCAATTTCGATTGCCTGCTTAAGTGTTATTTTAGGTTCTTCCCGGGCCATTACACCTCCGGGCATTTGAAAGACTCCAATGAGTAATGCGAAAACTGTGAGTAGGGCTATCATTTTTTTCATAAACAAGGCTCCTTTCGATTCATATAAGTATATGACGTATTAACCCATACAATAAGTTCCAATCCTTGAAAATTACTTGGAGGCTTCTTCTGTCTTAATAGAATTTTTGATTAGCTGATTTAAACCCGCAAGCTCTTCAGGAGAAAGATATCTCCATGAACCTGTTGGCAACTCCTCTAGATTAATATTCATAATACGTATTCTTTTGAGCTTTAGCACTTGATAACCAAAGGCTTCACACATTCTCCTAATTTGCCTGTTCATACCCTCAGTTAATACAATTCTAAATGTATACTTAGTAAGGAGCTCAACTCTACATTTCTTTGTAATTGTGCCTAGGATTTTAACACCATTTGCCATGCCATTTATAAAGCCCGGCGAAATGGGCTTATCCACTCTCACAATGTATTCTTTTTCATGGTTGTTACCTGCTCTGAGTATTTTATTTACAATGTCACCGTCACTTGTCAGCATAATAAGACCTTCTGAGTCCTTATCCAATCTTCCAATAGGAAATATTCTTTTTGGATAGTTCATAAAATCAATGATGTTGTCTCTTTCTCGAGTATCGGTTGTGCATACTATGCCAACGGGTTTGTTTAGTACCAAGTAAACAAAATTATCTCGAGCCTTTAGTGGTTTATTGTCAATTTTAACTTCATCTCCTGCGTGGACTACACTACCAATCATTGCAATACTTCCATTGATCGTAACTCGCTTTTGTTCGATGAATCTGTCAGCTTCTCGTCTTGAGCATATACCCTTTTCACTTATATACTTATTTATTCTCATAGCATTTTTTGGAGCTGTTTCATTTATATTTCTCATATGTAATCTTACCTCTTTTATGTAAATATCTAATATTATTCTATATACTTTCTAGAAAATTATCAAACTAAAAGTTTGACAAGCAGAAGCTTAGACAAAATAAAAGTTTGACAAGCAGAAGCTTAGACAAACTAAAAGTTTGACAAGTAGAAACATAGGCAATTTGATATTTGATTAGTAAGAGTGAAGAAAATAAAAGCTTGGACAAAAAAATATATTTGCATAATAAATCGCAGATAGAAAAAAATATCTATGGAGGTGTTAATAATGACAATAAATTTAACTCAAAAGGAACGTACGCTGCTGCAAGACCAGAAAAACAGCGAAGAATTATGCGTTAAGAAATACAATGATTATGCAAGTAAGGCACAAAGTCAGCAGTTAAAGCAGCTTTTTAGCAATTTTGCAACCATGGAGCAAGAACATTTAAACTCAATCAATCAAATACTTAACGGTCAGATTCCACAGATGAATCAACAGCAAGGGCAGCAGCAACAGCAACAAAACCAGCTAAATCAACAGGTACAAAACCAGAAGGGCAGCTTCATCGGCAGCCAGGATGATGCCAATCTATGCAATGATATGCTAATGACTGAAAAATATGTTTCAGGTGCATATGATACGTCTATATTTGAAATGACTGATACAAATGTCCGCCAAGTCTTAAACCATATACAAAAAGAAGAGCAAGAACATGGTGAAGGCTTGTATAACTACATGAAAAACAACGGAATGTATAACGCTAAATAATATATAACGAGACAAAAATATGTCCCCCACTTCTATAAGTGGCGGGTTCTGATTTCAGCAACAGGAGGCAGTCATATATCCACCTGTCTCGTTGAAACGCCTTGGGTAGTTTTTTGCAACAAGTGCAAAAAACTTTCAATAAATCTTGTTATAACGAGGAAAATGACAGCTGACTATGTCAGTTGTCATTTTCTATTTCCAATGCATGCATATCAGTCCAAATTGTGGCAATAATTTAAATGATAAACTGCTGCAACAGGTATTGGAGGCATATATATGAGGAAAACTACTAAACAGCAAACAACCTCACTAAGGCTTGCAAAGGATGAAAAGACTCCTTATGAGATATACAGCATCATACTGAAAGGTGTTATATGCACCTTAAACAGCATATTTATGAAGCATTATGTAGCAGATAATATAGAAGCCTTGATGAAGTACATTAACAATAAGAAAATTATCAGTGCAGAAACCTACAAGAACCTACTTGCTGAGGCAAAGGATTTTTATGCTGTCATACTTTGTGCACTTTTTATAGGCCCAATAAAGGAATATACAAAGGATTTCAAAAAAACAGAGCTGGATAAGGAAAAGAAGAATGAGCTTTTTCTAAAGCTTTATAATGAATTGTTTGAATTCTTCATTGATTGGCTATGTCATATAGAACTGGATCCATTGCTTTTTAGCAGATTGGCCGAGGCATATGAAAAACAATTTAATATGCAGCTCTATATCTCGCATGTGACATCCCATAACTTGACTGAGATTGAAATAAGGGTTCTAAAGCTTCAAATTATAGAGATTACTACAGTATATATCATTGAGCAGGTAGCAGTACATCTAGGTTTGGCTGGTCTGGATTACATAGATTATTACAAAAATATAACCATTGATAAGGATCAAATAGCATGCACACACAATTGTATCGATACAATTCTATAGAAAATAGAATGAAATAATAAAAACCCCCTTTTTAACATTGTTATAAGCTCCAAAATGAATATAATGGATATTGGAAGCAACGATTTGTTTAGAGGGGGACATCAAATGGAAATGAAAAATTCAAATACGAAATCTTCACAAAGAGTAAGAGAAATGGTTCAAATAGCATTGATGACTGCACTTACATATTTATCAGTAAGCTATTTAAATATACCCAATGGATATGGTGGAGTCGTTCATCTTGGAGACAGCGTGATATTCATAACCGCAATATTATTAGGTACTAGGCAGGCTGCTATATCTGGAGCAATAGGAATGACTATGTTTGATGCTTTTTCACCCTATGCAGCTTGGGCTCCTTATACATTTGTAATAAAGCTAGGTATGGCATTGATTGTAGGCTTCATTGCCAATAGCGGAAATACAAATGGCAACAGCTGGATTAGAAATATTATAGGTATTATTTTAGCCGGCGCTTGGGGAGTTGCAGGTTATTATGGAGCAGAGGCGCTTATGACTGGTAATCTTTACACACCAATATTAAGCATGCTGGGAAATATCATTCAAGTTACAGCTGGAGGTGCAATAGCGGTAGTATTGCTCATTGCTCTAAAAAATACTAGATATTTCAAAAGATAATGAATGTTAAATATAGCAGACGATGTATTATACATCGTCTGTTTTTTATTGCAATATAATTGTCATTGAATTGTAAAATAAAACAAGTTTACATAATGTTATAATGTTTATGGGAAGGTGAACTGAATGAAGAAATGCATAACAGGTATAATAGCTGCCATCATGATCATAGCCTTAATATTAAACATGGCAAGTATCATTGCGCCAAATGTCTATGCTGATATGACACCTGTGGACAAGCTTATGCAGAATGAGCGTTTAATCAATATTCAAGACAGAAGCTATAATTATACAGATATAGCAAAGCATTGGGCGAAAGATGGTATGTATAAGCTAAGTTATATGGAAATACTTACAGGTTTTCCGGATGGAACAATGAAGCCTGACAAAACCTTGTCTAGGGAAGAATTTATTGTAATGCTTACAAGAGCTATTAACCTGCCTATGGCAGAGGGTGATCAACAATTCTATGGGGATATATCTGCAGATCATTGGAGTTATCAATATATTCAAGCGGCTCAAGCTGCCGGATTGATTGATATATTTAATGAAAGTAAGCTATATCCGACAAAAATAATAACAAGAGAAGAAATGGCAGTTATTGCTGCAAAAGTAGTTGAGGACATTCCACAAAGTATACAAAGCAGAAGCTTTAAGGATTTAAGTTCAAATTATAAATATCTAAACAGTATTAAAATCGTAACAGGGCTGGAAATCATAAAAGGTACTCCTGATGGCAGCTTCAATCCCTATGCGGGAGCATCACGAGCGGAAGCAGCTGTGATTATTCAAAGAATTTTGAATGTAAAAACCGAACTAAACAATAATGAGTACGCTATACTGCAGGCGTTTGTGGTGGATTATGAAAAAAGCAGCATAACAAATCCCAACCAAGGAACATTGAATTTGACGGATTTACAGTATTATTCTATAGGTAAAGAGAATAAGCAGAATACAACAAGAAATACAGTTGTTGGAAGCTTCGAGCAGCAAAATATTAATATCACAAGAAGCGCTGAGGATTTTAATGTCAATATAACTATGATTTCAAAATATTTAGCAGAGGCTTCTGTAAGCTATACCCTGACATACTCAATGGAGGAGGGTATATCGAAAACTTATAATATTAATCGTAAACTCTATATGAAAAAGATAGAGAATAAGTGGAAGGTGTACAATTCCGATGCTTCCTATAATACTTTAAATACTATTGAACAGAAAGAGAAGATAAATCTAGTATGGCAGTATTTAAGTCAAACAACACCTAATATGTCAAACACACAGAAAATTGATGGCTTAAATGTAATTTCTCCAACTTGGTTCACTTTGAACAGTGAAAACGGGGATATTAAAAGTATTGCGGATATAAACTACACAAGCTGGGCTCAAAAAAACGGATATCAAGTCTGGGGCTTAGTAACCAATGACTTTAACCAAGAGATGAGCAGCAAAATGCTTTCAAATCCTACAGCTAGGGAAAAAGCAGTAAACAAGCTAATACAATACGCAAAGGATTACAAGCTGGATGGCATAAATGTTGATTTTGAAAATATGCGTATTGCTGATAAGAACTTATTTACACAGTTTGTAAAGGAACTTTATCAAAAGACAAAGCCATTGGGAATAACCTTATCAGTTGATGTAACGGTTATTGTAAAATATTCAAACTGGTCAGAGAGTTATGATAGAAAGGCTTTGGCACAGGTATCGGATTACATTGCGTTGATGGCATATGATCAACATTGGACAGGAAGTCCTATTAGCGGGTCTGTTGCACAGCTGGAGTGGGTAGAAGATCATCTTCAGAAGGTACTTGTTGAGGTTCCAAAGGAGAAGCTGCTATTGGGAATGCCTTTTTACACTAGAGTCTGGAAGGAAGCGTACGATGCAAACAACAAGCTTGTTGTTACATCAAAAGCAGTTTCCATGCCATATGCTGAGCAGCTGGTCGCAGAAAACAATGCTGTTAAGAGTTGGGATGCTGTTAGCGGACAGTATTTTGCAACTTATCAAAAGGATGGTGCTACCTATAAGATATGGTTGGAGGATGAAAATTCAATAAAGTTAAGAGTGGAGCTTGCAAATAAATATGATTTGGCTGGAGTTGCATCTTGGAAGCTGGGTTTTGAGAAGCCTGGAATATGGGATGTAATAGCAGCTGCTTTAGGTAGAAAAATAGCATCTTATTAGATGCTATTTTTTCTTAATCTAAGAAAATTAGACTGTTTTTAATGTCGTACATGTGTTCTTTGTCAACCCAAATAATTAAGTGATTATGATATTGGTTATCTATTTCAACCTCTTGGGGGTATTGTATGATTATAGCAGCCTGTTTTTTCATTTCCATAGGCTGATCTTCTGAAGGTATAGCCAAACACGCTTTCAAGCCTGCTGCTGTAGTCAGTACTATTTCAGGCTGCGAGCCATAGGGCTTTAGCTTATGATATGCCTCTTCCTTGCATGCCTCCTCCAATTCTTGGATTGAACTCATGGATGAAATACGAAAAAAGCCATCAACGCCTTCATAATGTAGGCTGCTAATTTTTGCCCATCTTGTTGGATACATAAAACCTATTTTGTAGGTTGAATTGCGATAACTGTTCCATGGCTTGGGTATACAAATAATCTGACCAGGCAGCAGGGCATCCGGATTTATATTTGAATTTGCCTTTAGTAGAGCATTTATACTAATATTAAACTTCTTTGCCAACTTATAGATGGTATCACTTTCTTTAATTGTATAGTACTCAAAGCCTGTATAGAAGTTGATTTTTTGCAGGGGCAAAGGAATGCAGAGTGTATCACCGACGCGTATATTATCGGGATCTTTGCTGGGGTTAGCTTCTATCAAATCTTCTAAGGTGATACTATAATATTTGCTTATTTTATAGAAAGTATCATCAAGTTGTATTGTGTAGGGGGCTGTTTCTATGGAATCTTTTTTATCTGAATTAGTCAACATACAATTACCTCGCAATATAATAGTATAATATTATATTCATGCTAATGGTGATTTTATTCTACTTTCTCATTGCCATTTGCAGCAGCTCTACAAAGTAGTTGCCTTCTCTTAGTATGTGGTCATCCATCAATGGCCAGGCATTGGTTTGTTCTCCCGGCAAAGTGCAGCTTTGAGAACCCTTCTGGAGCAGCAAGCCAAAGCTTTTGAATTCCTTCATTAACTTAAATGTATCTTCTACTAGTTTGGTTAGACCCTTTCCTCTTTCTTCTACTGTCTTTGCTTTTGCAAGGTTTTCTCTAAAGTCCTTTTCGAATTCCTTTGCTTTTCTTGTGAACTTTTCCTGCATTTCCGGTTTTGCAGTCATAGCAATGTGGTGTGAATGCTCTTCATTTATATGGGAGAAGAACATGATCTCTTCGACAACAGCTGTAAACTTTTCTTTGTCAGGTAATTCAGCTAACAACATTCTAGGTACACCGAGAACATTTTTGTCTCCACCAGGTATGCCCAATTCCTTGCGAGTAGACTTTGGACCTCCGATTAACCCTATGAATCTATCAGTCTCTCGTCTCATATGGTCTGCTAATATAGAGGGGATGATAGAAAGAATCTCACAGCTTTTTATACCTAGATACATGAATTTCTTGATATCACTTACTGCTAGTGCTTGGGGAAGAACTGTTTTGGATGGATCTCTACTAATGTCTGAAAGCGTTGTACCTGTTGGAATAATAATACTATACAAATATTCAATTTGCCTAGCTGAGTAATCCAGATTTTGAAAGATGCAATCTTGCTTAATATTAGGATCAATACCGTTGCGATGGAATTTTAAATGTTCAGCTAAAATAGGCAGCCACACATTTATTTCATCTAATACTGCATGAAGGGGTATACAATTATATTCGTTTTGCA
>Ga0154410_1109_pt1 | contig 27801 bp, 26 predicted proteins | sample RifGroB2_FD_115914 | JGI IMG/M metagenome (GOLD analysis project Ga0154410, IMG submission 115914) | Clostridiales bacterium GWB2_37_7
CTTTATCAAAACCTTATGTGATGTTTTTCAATAATAGCTGATAAGCGATTAAGAAATACATATTGTGGCAGGTAAAAACCTGCCTTTTTTGTGAGGTGCAACGGGAATCCTAATATTTCAGACAATTTGAATATTTTGGCGTATAGATGTATAATTTAAGAATAACGAATTAGCAATTAATGGAGGGATAAATTTGAATAAAGCGTTGAGTCTTCGCAACAAAGGCATGATTATTCTGGCGGTTGTTTTACTGCTTGTTGTTGTGTTTTTTACCAGTATTATAAATTATCTAGTTGACTATCAATGGTTTACTGAATTAAATTTCAAAGAAATATTCTTTAAAAAGCTGGTTACACAAGTACAGTTTTTTGTACCGGCATTTCTAATTATACTTGGTTTACTATTTACTTATTTGAAGATGATTAATGCTCATTCTGAAAAGAAAAGCGGGATTGGGATATCTGCAAAAGCACGGAGAACAAAGAATCTGCTGTTTGCGGCGATATCAGCTGCAGTGGCCTTCGTATTCTCTTTGGTTTTTGTTTCAGAGATTTGGTATAATTTCTTGATTTATATAAACAAAACACCCTTTAACCTTACCGACCCGATTTTTAATAAGGATATATCTTTTTATATTTTTGAACTGCCTTTTTTAGGCAACTTATACTCATTCTCATTGGGATTGGTATTTATACTGTTTGTAATAAACATACTATATAACTCAATAACCTTTCTCGCGGCAGAAGTACCGGGACATGTGAATCAGGACAATATAACAACAATGTATAAGCCTGAGAATATTTATAAAAATATTTTATCGGCAGCATCCAGACAGCTTACTTTGTTGGGAGGACTATTCTTTTTAATTTTGGCTTTCGGCTTCTATATAAGAATGTTTGAACTTCTGTATTCCAGTAAAGGAATTGCTTATGGAGCAAGCTATACAGATATAAATGTTACCTTACCTTTTTATTATGCATATATAGCTATATCTCTTTTGACAGCAGTGCTTATGCTGGTATCATGGGGTAGAAAAAAACTTAAACTGGCAGCATTTGGACCCATTTTACTGATTGTGGCAATCGTTGCATCCGGTTTAGTAGCTACGGGAGTTCAAAGTGTTGTAGTTGCACCTAATGAGCTTGCTAAGCAAGAGCAATATCTACAGAATAACATCAACTACACTAATTATGCTTACGGACTGGATAAAGTTGAGGTTAAGCCCTTTGCATATAAGCAAAATCTTACGGCACAGGATATAGAGGAAAATAGAGTAACAGTAGACAATATACCTGTGAATGACTACAGATTGGCTTTAGATATATACAATCAAATACAGGGGCTAAAGAACTATTATCAATTTAATGATTTAGATATTGACAGATATATGATAAATGGAGTGTACAGACAGGTATTTATAGCACCAAGAGAGCTGTTGACCTCTAATATTCCATCACAAAATCAAGGTTCTTCTTGGATCAACAAATACTTGAAGTTTACTCATGGCTATGGTATAGCAATGTCTCCTGTAAATGAGGTTACACCATCAGGACAACCAAGATTATTTATAAAAGATTTGCCGGTTGTATCAGATGTAGATATAAAGGTTGAAAGACCGGAAATATACTATGGAGAGCTTACCAAGGACTTCGTAATAGTAAATACCAGAGAAAAAGAGTTTGATTATCCTGCTAGCAACACAAACGTTGAGACCTCTTATGAAGGCACTGGAGGTATCAAATTAAATTTATTAAATAGAATAATGTTTGCTGTAAGGGAAGGAAAGCTAAACTTCCTGCTTTCACAAGATATAAATGCCAATAGCAAAGTATTAATTAATCGTGAAATTAAAGCAAGGGTACAAAAAGTAGCCCCCTTCCTTATTTATGATGAGGACCCATATATCGTGGCAGCAGATGGCAAGTTATATTGGATAATAGATGCCTACACAGTAAGCAGCAGGTATCCATACTCTGAGCCAGTAGATGAAAGATCTAATGTAAATTATATAAGAAATTCTGTTAAAGTGGTTATTGATGCCTATAATGGCACTACCACTTACTATATAGCCGATAATACAGATCCAATCATTAAAACCTATGCAAATATATTTAAAACCGTATTTAAGCCCTTGGATGAAATGCCGGAATCTCTGAGAGCACATATAAGATATCCTCAAACATTGTTTGACATACAGTCAGCTATTTACAGAAAGTATCACATTAAAGAAGCAAGAGAGCTTTACAATAAGAGTGATATTTGGGATATAGCTACTCAGATTTATAATACAGAAGGAAATACAAATGCAGAAAGCGTTGAATCCACATATTTAATTATGCGGCTTCCAGATAGCAAAATGGAAGAGTTCTTGTTGATGATACCTTATACTCCACAGGGTAAAACAAATATGATAGCATGGCTGGCAGTAAAGAATGATGGAGAAGATTATGGAAAACTGGTGCAATATAACTTCCCTTCGGGACAGATCGTAGAAGGACCTATGCAGGTTGAAGGAATTGTAAGTCAAGATACTGTTATAGGACCACAGCTTAATCTACTTGCGACTGGAGGCAACTCACAGGTAGTAAGAGGCAATATGTTGACCATACCTATAGAGGAATCCATGCTTTATGTTGAGCCAATATACGTAAGATCTATAAATGCCAATGCGCTGCCTGAAATGAAAAAAGTAATCGTATATTATAAAAACAGGGTTATCATGGAGGATACACTGGAGCAAGGCTTGGAAAGAATATTTGACCTGAGCGGCAACAAGCCCCAATTACCTGGGCAGCCTCAGCAGCCTCAATTACCAACAGGAGAACAAGAGGATACAGCGGCATTGATAACTAGGGCTAATGAAGCGTTTAGACTATCTCAAGAAGCAATGAAGAGTGGCAATTGGACTGAATATGGTACAAGGCTGAAAGAGTTGGAAGAAATTCTTAACAAGCTGAATGTATTAACCGATCAAGGCAATAATCAACAAGCTCCTGTACAGCAGGATACTGAAATACAGTCTTCTGAAACTACACCAATCAATCAATAGAAGCAAAATCCTTCCGATATAAACGGAAGGATTTTTTATCTGTCTAATATTAATGCAAAATAAAATAGCCCCGGGGGAAGGGCCATTAAATTGGTATTTATAATTGTGGGGTATTTTATCTTTTGTAAAGCTCAATAATAGTATTGACAGTTTGATGAAAAATATTCACAGAGCAGCTATTTAATTGTAAAATAATATTAATGCATAGAAGCTTTTAGATATTGAAAATATAGATCATCCATTAACTAGGGGGTAAGGATATAATATGAAGGAAGTTATCATATACACGGACGGTGCATGCAGTGGCAATCCCGGACCGGGTGGCTACGGCACTGTGCTGATACATAATGAAACAAGAAAAGAGCTGTCTGGCGGCTATAGGGATACAACCAACAATAGAATGGAAATGATGGCAGTCATTAAAGGCTTGGAAGCACTGAAGCAGCCTTGTAAGGTAAAGGTATATAGTGACTCAAAGTATGTGGTGGATGCCATAGAAAAAGGCTGGTTATATAATTGGAGAAAAAACAACTGGATAAAGAGCAACAAGGAAAAAGCACTGAATGTAGATCTCTGGAAAAGGATGTTGGAGCTTATGGTAAAACATGATGTGAGTTTTAATTGGGTAAAGGGTCATCACGAAAATGAAGAAAATAACAGGTGTGATCAGTTGGCGGTTCTAGCTTCAAAACAGAGCGAACTGCCTGAGGATATACGAGAATAAAAAGGAAAGGAAGGCTGTTATGAAAAAAGCGAATATTTATTTAGCCGAAGGATTTGAAGAAATCGAAGCCTTGACAGTAGTAGATGTATTACGCAGAGCGGGAGTAGATATAAACACTGTAGCGGTTACAACAGCAAAGGAAGTAAAGGGAGCACACAATATCACAGTTATAGCAGACAAAACCTTTGATGAGATTGACAACTATTCAGCAGATATGCTTATATTGCCGGGTGGGATGCCAGGTACGACAAATTTAGAAAAGCATGAAGGCCTAAGGGCATTCATTAAGGAATTCTATCAAAATGAGAAATACATAGCGGCCATTTGCGCTGCTCCCATTATATTAGGTAAAATGGGGCTGTTAGAAAACAGCATGGCGACATGTTATCCCGGCTTTGAAAAAGACCTAAAGGGTGCAATACACGCTGAAGAACCTGTAATACGCCATAAGAATATTATAACCTCAAAGGGACCTGGTACCGCTATTCTATTTGCCTTAGACTTGGTAGAAATTCTAGTGGGTAAGGAAAAGGCGGAACAAATAAAAGATCAGATGATCGTACAGAGATAATGAAAGGGTAGACACCTGTGCCAACCCCAATTACATAGGGTAATTGTATGGCAGACCTGCGCGTCTGCCATAGTTTTTCTATGCGCTTGTTTCCTGGAAGCTTTCTTTGTACTGCAACAGATATAAATCATAGTACATGCCTTTTGTGTCCAGCAGCTTTTGATGATTGCCCATTTCTCTTATTTTACCCTTGTGTAATACGATGATTTTGTCTGCGTGTTGTATGGTCGAAAGCCTATGCGCGATTACAATTGTTGTTCTGTTTCTTATAACCTTATTTATGGCATCCTGTATCAGCATTTCAGTCTCTGTATCTATGTTTGAGGTGGCTTCATCCAGCACCAATATTGCAGGATCAAAAGCCAAGGCTCTCGCAAAAGCCAGTAGTTGTCTTTGTCCTGAGGATAAGGTAGCCCCCCTTTCCTTTACTTCTTCTTGGTAGCCCTTAGGAAGCTTATCAATAAACCTGTCTGCATTTACGTATCGAGCGACTTCTTTGACCCTTTCTTCACTTATTTCAGTAGAATTCAATCGTATATTGCTTAGGATATCTCCAGTAAATAAGAACACGTCCTGCAGCACTGTACCGATTTGTTTTCTAAGCTCGTACTTGTCAAATTCCTTTATATTTTTGCCATCTATCAGGATTTCACCTTTTTGTACGTCATACAGTCTGCATATCAAGCTAATGATAGAGGTTTTACCTGCTCCTGTAGCTCCTACAAAGGCTGCTGTCTCACCGGGATTGATTTTGAAGCTTACATCCCTAAGGACCCAGTTGTTGTCCTTATAAGCGAACCAAACGTTTTTGAACTCTATTTGACCTATTATCTTACCTGGATTGACTGGCAGCTCACTATTTTTGATACCTTCCTCTTCATCAAGCAGCATAAATATTCTCTCGGAGGATGCCATTGCTGACTGAAGTATATTGAATTTCTCTGTCAAATCCATTATGGGCTTGAAGAATTTCTCAATGTAATTCACAAAGGCGAATAATACTCCGAAGGGAAGCACATTACCTAATACCCTGACACCACCGTACCAAAGGAGAAGGGCCAATGCAAGGGAATAAATCAAATCCATTGAAGGTCTAAATACTGCAAACACAAAGAGCTCCTTCATGCTGGCAGCTCTATGCTCCTGATTGATGTCCTTAAACTCCGCATATTTGAAATCTTCCTTCTTGAATATTTGTATTATTCTCATACCGGAAATATTTTCGCTTAAGGTGGCGTTAATTTTGGCAAGCTTAACCCTAACCAATCTATAGGCTTCGCGGGCTTTGAGCCTGAATATGGCGGCTGCGATAAGTATAAGTGGGATAACGGTAAAGCTCACAAGTGCAAGCTTTATATTCATTCTCAACATGACGATAATGATTCCTACGAGCAGGAAGAGATCTTTAAAGAGGTTAACCAGTACACTCGTATACATTTCATTTAGATTTTCCATGTCGTTGGTTACTCTTGTGACCAATCTTCCAACAGGGTTTTTGTCAAAGAAGGAGAGAGAAAGCTTTTGCAAATGTGAGAAAAGCTCTTCCCTCATATTAAATATGATCTTCTGCCCCGTAAAATATAATATATACACCTGTATATAATTAAATACAAAGCCTATTGCTATGGTAGTTAGGAATAGTAAGGATATTCTTGTGATTCCGTCAATATCCTGCTGTCTAAAGCTTAGATATTGCTCTTTCGTTAAGGGCTGAACCAGCTGCTGCACACCGCCTTGCATAAAGCTATACACACCATTGCTTTCTTCTACAATTAATTGGTCATCCTTCATAGTCAGAGGTCCATTAAATAAATAATAGTCATCTTTGTATTTAATGATCTGATAGATGTCTTCATGTTTCATTATAGATTTGTCGGGTAGCATATTTTCCCTAACCAGGTATTTGCCATCAAACTCAACATACTTGTATGAAGGCTCTGTGTCATAGGCAACCATTGGGGTATTTAACCCCTTGATATGGTCATCTATGGCTATTTTTATTAAATAAGGCCCTGCAAGGTCTGTCAGTGTAATAAGCATAAGCAGGATTATACATAAAGCGATTATTCCCGCAAAGGGTTTTGCATATTTTAATAGTCTTTTCATCAGTCGAAGATCAAAGGCTTTGCCTAAGTCATCCTCTTCTTTCATATGATTCATGGTATCACCCCACTTTTCTAAATTAAGCTTCTTTTTCCAGCTTTTCTTCTAATAGTTGTTTTTGATAAATACTGTTATATAGTCCGTCGAGGATAATTAGTTCTTCGTGGGTGCCTTTTTCAATTATTTTGCCTTCATCCAATACGATGATTTCATCTGCTTCCTTCAAGGTTGATATCCTATGGGCTATTATAATTGAGGTCCTGTTTTTCATAACCTGCTTTAGACCATTCAGTATTTTTTCTTCTGTCTTGGTATCAACAGCGGACAATGAATCGTCCAGTATTAGAATCCTGGGGTCTTTGGCGATAGCCCTGGCTATAGATACACGCTGTTTCTGACCGCCGGACAAGGTTACCCCTCTTTCCCCCAATATGGTATCAAATTTAAGGGGGAACTCCATAATATTGTCATGTACATGAGCAAACCTTGTCGCTTGCTCAATCTTTTCTATGTCCATATTCATGTTTGAAAATGCAATATTGTCTCTTATTGTTGTAGAGAAAAGGAAATTGTCTTGAGGAACATAACCAATGCTTTCTCTTAAGGTTTTAAGCGGAATCGTGTTTATGTCATGATCTCCGATTGCAAGCTGCCCTTCTTCTGTATTGTACATTCTTAAAATAAGATTAACCAAGGTGGTTTTGCCGCTGCCCGTTCTACCAAGGATAGCTAGGGTTTTTCCTGCTTCAACCTTTAAATTTATATTTGCTAAGGCAGGCTGCAGTGCATCGGGATAAGTAAAGCTGAGATTTTTAAACTCTATTGAAGGAATTAAGTCTTCTTGAGTTATATCTTTTACTTTCATTTCATCAATGATTTCAGGCTTTATATCGAAGATTACATTTAGCCTTTTCATGGATGCAGTGCCTCTTTGAAGTACGTTTACAACATAACCTATAGCCATCATGGGCCATGTTAATAGTCCAAGATATGCGATAAATGAGGTAAATTGTCCCAGAGAAATTTCATCTCTGATTACCAGGGCACCACCATACCCTAAAACGATGATAAAGCTTAGGGAGGCTATGAAGGTTACCAATGGAAACATAAAGCCAAAAACCTTAACAAGACGCATATTTTGATTAATATAGTTGTTATTTGATTTGAGAAATTTATCAATTTCATATTTTTCTTGTACAAAGGATTTTACTACTCTTATACCTGCCATGTTTTCCTGTACTGTATCCGTTAAGTCAGAAAAGGCAGCTTGAACATCCTTATGGCGTTTTTGAATAACCTTGCCGAATACCCCCATGAGAATAGCAATAAAAGGAAGCGGCAGCAGTGCCAGCAAAGTAAGTCTGATATCTGTGGTAAATAGCATGATGGTAATGGTTGTTGCAGGTATAAAGATTGCATCTGTCACCATTACGACACCGGGACCAAAAGCCATTCTTAAGGCACTGATATCATTTGTAGCATGGGCCATCAAATCTCCGGTTTTATTGTTGTTATAGAAGCTTGGAGAAAGTGTTTCAAGATGGGCGAAAAACTTGTTGCGCAGCCAAAACTCCAAGTCTCTGGCAGCACCCATTACGCACATGCGCCATACATATCTAAGTGCTGCTATAAAACAAGCAATTAGGATTACCAAGCCGGAATAAATATATATGGATTTCATGGTTATTGTATCGTCGGTTAACCCATCTGTAATGATACCTATAATTCTTGGAGGTATCAGCTGCAGACCATCTACTATTAATAAAACGATAATACCGATTATGTACTGCCATTTGTGCTGCTTAAGGAATTCTGAAATTCGTGTAAAGGCTTTCATCATACTCCCCCTGTATAGATTCATTAATTTTCATAAAATTAGATTGTTGTATAGTTTTATATTCAATAAAAAGCATACATATAAATTTTAGTACTTTAAAAATGTAAAAACAAGGGAAAAAGTATACAAATAAAAAATATTAAGAGTTGTTTCTATTGAAAGGGTATCCCTATCAAGACATTCCTGACATCTAATTATACGCATCTCAAAATATAACGAGGAAAAAGATGTCTCCCACTTCTATAAGTGGTGGGCATATATCCCTTGCCTCGTTGAAACGCTCGGGTAGGTTTTTTGCAAAAACACAAAAAACCTTTCAGTAAAATCTTGTTATAAAACTATTAAATAATAATGATATATTATTTTAAAGATGAATATATATAAACTAGAGTTGTATTAGAGAACATTAATAGTACATCATTAACTCGGTTGGAGTAGAGTTTGCAAGGCATACAAAGTATTAGTATGGAGGAGATAATATGACACAGGATGAATATGTTGAAAGTCTGCAAAGGAAATTTGAAACACATTTTAACATTGAAAATGGCATTGAAATTTTTGGGGAAAAAGTGGACGTTCATGCAAAATTCTGTAATGTTAGCGGAAGAACCTTTATCACTAAGAACGACGTTATTGACCGATGTGAAAACTATGAATACTGCTATATCAAAAAGGTTAATATTGTCACGGAAGACGTAGTAGCTTCCTTTGGGCAATTTTTAAAGAAAATAGTAGATGAATGCATTGACCCCGGTAAAGACCATATGAGCACATATGTCACAGGAGTAATCATAGGAAATAGCATCAATGAGAATGCAAGAAAAGTCATACATAAGTATTGTTACAGCAAGGCATATTCCTTCTATTTAAGGGGATGGTGTGATGTTAGGTTTATATGCATTGGGATTAATAACAATGAGGTAATAAGCAACAAAGCTGCTAAACATGTACAAAAGGTGTATCAAATTACACCTTAATATAAGGGGGTTATTATATGAACTCATTGACCTTATTATTACTAGGCATTTTATTGTTTCTAGTTGCCTATGCAACCTATGGTGCTTACTTAGCGAAGCATTGGGGTATAGACAATGAAAGGAAGACTCCTGCTCATACCTGCAGGGACGATATCGACTATTGTCCTGCAAATGCTAAGGTACTCTTAGGACATCATTTTTCATCCATAGCAGGTGCAGGTCCGATTACAGGACCTATAGCGGCTGCAATATTTGGATGGCTGCCTGTTTATCTATGGATTGTAATAGGCAGCATATTTGTGGGTGGTGTCCACGACTGGGGTTCACTCTTTGCATCAATCAGACATGATGGAAAATCCATCGGAGAAATAATAAGAGTAAACATAGGTGCGAGAGGAAAAATGCTCTTTAATATCTTTGCATATCTTACATTGGTATTGGTTGTTGCAGCATTTACCGACATCTGTGCCAGCACCTTTGCTTTTGATCCGGCAAAACCTGAGCTGCTATCTGGTGCAAGAGCAGGTACAGCTTCAATTCTGTTTATTTTTCTGGCAATGGCCTTTGGCTTTTTTGTTTATAGAAAGGGTGCAAACCTCACCCTATCTTCTATTATCGGCGTAGCGTTATTGTTCTTCAGTATATGGATAGGCTACCAGTTCCCGATTCTCAAGCTTACAAAATTTGAGTGGGATGTAGTGCTTATTGTGTATATCTTCGCAGCCTCCACAATGCCGGTATGGTTTTTATTGCAGCCAAGAGACTATCTGTGCTCCTTCTTGTTATATGCAATGCTTGCTGGGGCAGTAATAGGCATCTTAATTGTGAGACCTGCAATGGCGATACCCGCATCAGTAGGTTTTACAATTGGTGAAGGGGTAAAAGCACAATATCTTTTCCCAATGCTGTTTGTTACTGTAGCCTGCGGAGCAATATCAGGTTTTCACTCCTTGGTTGGCTCCGGAACAAGCTCAAAGCAGCTGAGCACTGAAAAGGATACCAAGCTAGTTGGCTATGGTGCAATGCTTATTGAAGGTATTTTGGCTATAATAGCACTGATTACTGTAGGTTATGTAGTAGGGGCAAAAGGTACTCCGGCTCAGATATTTGCAGGCGGTGTCTCAGATTTCATGAGTAACTTCGGAATTCCTGTTTCTATCGGAACAGTATTTGTAATCCTTGCTTTCTCTGCATTTGCACTTACAAGTCTTGACACTGCAACAAGGTTGGGGCGCTATCTGTTCCAGGAAATGACTGCAAGAGCTGATGGAAAAAAATCAATATTGAATAATATGTATGTAGCAACTGCTATAACTGTAGGGTTATCTGCATTATTGCTTTCCTATGGATATCAGAAGATATGGCCGATATTTGGTTCTGCAAACCAACTGCTTGCAGGTCTTTCGCTGCTTGCAGTTTCAGCATGGCTGGCTAAGTCAGGTAAAAAGAACTTTATGACTGTAATTCCTATGGTATTTATGTTTGCAGTCACTCTTACAGCGCTTATTTTAGTGGGCAGAAACAACTTCGCAAGCGGCAATTTTATCATTGGATCCGTAGCGGCAATTCTCTTTGTACTTGCAATAATACTTATCGTAACAACAATAAATACATTCTTTGGTAAAAAATCTGAGAAGAAGAATATAAGTGCTTAAAAGACTTTTCTAAGCAAAAAGGTAGTAGGAAACTATATTTCCTGCTACCTTAATTTTATCCCCCCGCAAGCAGATGGATAACTTTTACATCATCACCATCTCTGATGACTGTGGAGGTATACTCATCCTGGGGGACCAATACATTATTTATTTTTATGATTAGCTTGGGATAGGTATATCTTTTTTTATCAAGCAGACCTTGGACTGTTAATCCCTCTTCCCACTCACAAGCCCTATTGTTTAGTTTGATCATAATAATCACCTATTATTTATTTTTAAGGGCACTAACTTATATGTTTTTGCAGCATATATAGATGAATGCCCATATGTTAATTGTCATTAATTCTATTATATGATGCAAGACCTAGAGATGCTTCTTAACAACCTCTATAACCTCTGGCAAATCCATGCCTATGGATTGAAGGTGCTCTATAGTTGGAACTCCATCCATCGTCCAGCCTCTTCTCTTGTAAACAGCATCTGTAAGCATTTGATATTGATCTTCCCTATATGCTCTCAAGGCTGCCATTTTTTCTTCTGTTGATTTGCCTTCAGGATTGAAGCCTACCAGCTCCTTTAGCTGACCATCATATCTTTCTGCTCTGGACAAATATTCTTCGACAGTTACAGGACCCATCGCTCTATATGGGATAGCATCGTGTATTCTTTTTCCATAGCCCATTCTGATATTGAATATTCTCTGGAAATTGTATACTCGCTCTGATTGTATAATAAGCTGTTCCTTATCGATATTCTTGCCAGTTACACCGTTGAATAGTTCAACGTAGTTTTGTACATGCTCAGGAATCTTTGCCGGCTCATCAGAATGCTTGTTGCTGGCGGGTATAATATCATTCCAAGGCAGCTTGCACAAGCCGTTTAATCCGAACCAGGTTCTAAACATTGGGAAGTAGTGCAGCGCTTCGGCTTTGTCTTCAAAGGTAGGAATTTGGTTGTTTACCATATCCATAAATATCAGCCATGCCTCGTCGTGCTGCGGTCCTTTGTTGGTTAATCCATATCCGCCCTGTTGAGCGAGGGATTCCTTTGGCATGTATTCTGAGAATTCAAGACCCTTTTGCTCCATACCTATATCATTCAAGAAAACAGGGTCTGCTCCATACTGCTCTGCAAATATTTTCTTAAGATTTCTGACACCTAATCCTGCCAGCTTGCCGAAGCCTTCACCTCTTGCCATTTGATGCAGCATTTCCAAGGATGCTTCAGCGTTGCCAAAATTAAGCTCTAAGCCGCCGGTAATTTCCTTGTTGATAAGTCCGTTTTCATAACATTCCATAACAAAAGCTGTCATCGTTCCATAGGAGATTGTATCAATGGCATAAGTATCACAATAGAAGTTAAGCTCTAATACAGCATGGGGATCAAATATTCCACAATTGGAGCCTAGTCCAGCTGCGTTTTCATACTCCGGTCCGTCAACGATTACCTTTTGTCCCTTGTATGGACCGGTTTTTAGCTCAAAGTGGTCTACTGCCTTTGCGCAGGACAAGCTACAACCATACCAGCAGCCATCAGGTGTATTTTGTGTAATCATGCCGGTAAATACCTTTGAGGATATCTTATAAGTATCAGGATGTGCACCAAATTTATAGTTATGAGTTGGCAGTAAGTCATACTGATCCATAACCTCAATAATATTAGCGGTACCAACCTGTCTCATTCTACATTGCTGTGCATCAAAATCGTGTATTTCCTTATGAAGCTTAATGCCTGTTCTGTTAATCTTACCTTGATCATCTGCATTGTTTAGATTGCCCTTAACGCCTGCAAATCTTATAACAACTGCTTTTATTTTCTTGTCTCTAAATACAGTACCGATACCGCCTCTTCCTGCCTGCTTCAGTCTTATTTGCTTTCTTCTTACATCATAGAAGGTAAAGTTCAGAAGACCCATGTAGGCATGATTTGCAGCGGATCCTGCCGACACGACAGAAATATTTCGCTTGTCCTCTTCGTTTTCTGCATACATCTCGGTAAGCTGCTCACCTAGTATATGACTATCTATAGCTTCCTCAGGAGCCTCTTCTATAGTAATTGTACCCTTGTTGCCATCAATAAATATGATTACATCTTTTTCGGCTTTACCTTGAAGCTCAAGGGCATCAAAGCCTGAGAACTTTAGCAGGGGACCAAAATAACCGCCTACATTACTATCCATGGCCATTCCTGTTAAGGGCGATAAGCTGCAAACCAAAGATTTGCCTGCTCCTGGGTATTGAGTAATACCACCTATGGGACCACTGCCAATAACTATTTCATTTTCAGAATCATTCCACTTTGTCTCAGGAGTAACAGCATGCCAAAGATAATACAAGCCAAAGCCTTTGCCGCCTATGAATTTATCCTTCATAAGCTGAGTTACCGGCTTTTCCTTTATCGTATTATCGCCGACATTTATATATAGGGTTCTATTTGTATATCCTTTTTCTATTTTGCCCAACTCATATTTATATTCATTTAACAATTTATGAGCGGATTTTAATTTTTCTATATTCATTTATTTTTCCTCCCTCAATTGTTATTCTTGTTCAATGTAAATTGCTTGGGTTGGGCACTGCTTTGCACATTGTCCGCAGGCTACGCATTTGAAGGGCTCAATATAATCATCATGCATGAACATTGCCAGCTCAGGACAGAAGCCTACACATATGAAGCAGCCTACACAAGCGGATTTATTAATTCTGACTATACCGTTTTTATCTCTAGTAATGGCTTCAATGGGGCATACGCTTATGCACTCACCGCATTGGGTACAGGATATAATAACATTACCCTTAGCTTCTTCCTTGATTTTTATACAGGATTTGTCAGCATTGTCTTCTTTGAACCAAGTGTTGGAACAGGCTGATTCACATGCATGACAGGCTATGCAAAGCTCGGGTTTTCTTTTTAAAACCTTCATCAATAATACCTCCAAAATACATATATTCTATAGAATAATTATATAATAAACTTCTTTATTAAACTACAGAAGGCTCAAATAGCAATTCGTCCTTCTCAAATCTATCTAATCCCAGCTTGTCAATAGGTAGAGAGGGTTTCTCGCCTAATATTGTTTCTGCCATAACCACACCGGTAACCGGTCCAAACATAAAGCCGTGTCCGCTATAGCCCGTTGCCATGTAGAAGCCTTCAACCTGATCAGCCTTGCCGTAGATAGGCTGTCTATCAGGTGACATGCAGTACAGGCCTGCCCATTGCCTGACGACTCTTAAATCCTTTAGAAGCGGCAGCAGCTCACAGCAGCTTTGTGCCATTTCCTCTAAGAAGTGCCAGCTGGATGTAACTCTGAGATCTCGTGGCTCATTGGCATCACCTCTACCCATTATAAAGCTTCCGTGAGGCGTTTGTTGACAATATATATTCAGGGAGAAAGACATGAACATTGGATTTTGTATAGGGTTTACCGGCTCAGTAACCAGAATTTGATGTCTTTCTGCATATACAGGAATATCTACATCTACCATACCTCCTATCAACTTTGATTGTCCGCCTGCAGCATTGACAACTACTGGAGTGGAAATGAAGCCTTTGTTGGTTTGAACTCCTGTCACCTTTCCGTTTTCTACCTTTATACCAGTAACAGTCGTATATTTCATAAACTTAACGCCCAGTCTTACTGCTGCATCTGCATATGCTTGCGTAGCAAGGAAAGGGTTTAGATGTCCATCCTTCGGGCAGAAGGTTGCACTTATTATTTTTGTTTCGTCCATATGAGGAATTATTTCCTTTGCTTCTTTAGGAGAAAGATAAACGGAGGGTATACCCAGGCTGTTTTGTAACGCAATATTTTTCTTAAACTGGGTATCTTCTTTTTCAGTAGAAGCAACGATAAGATAGCCGCCTTGTTTGAATTCAATATCACCGTCATATTGCAGTACTTCATTGGCCTTTTCATAAAATTCAATGCTGTACTTAGCCAAGCGGCAATTCAATTCTGTCCCCCACTGCATTCTGACTCCTGCACCGCATCTGCCGGTGGAGCCACTGGTGAGGTATTCCTTTTCTATTACAATTACGTCCTTGACTCCCTTCAGAGCAAGGTTATATGCGATTGAGCAGCCTGATATTCCGCCGCCGATTATTACTACACTGGCTGTATTATTCACCGCGCTCACCTCCTGCAATGGTACCAAGCTTAATGGGCTTTACAGGTGGTCTGAAGGTGGAAATAGGCATTTCTGACATCTTCTTTCCTGTTGCAGCAGCCAACTCCTGCATAATTAATTGGCGACAGGTTCTACCCTGGCATGGACCCATGCCCGCCCTGGATATTCTTCTAATCTCATCTATAGTATTGTAACCCTTACGGATTAGCTCTCTTAGCTCTCCCAGAGTAAGCTCTTCGCAGCGGCATATAAAGGTATTGTCACTGTAGATATCGTGATGCTTCATAAATCTGACTGTCATTGACAACTCCTTTGGCACAGCTAGTGTAATAAGAGGGGTTCTATCCATTGCCTTTGTATTTAAAACCTTCATTACTTTAGCTCTGCAGACAGGCTTACCTTCTCTGTCTAAGCCTGTAACGAAGCTGCCCTCTACAGGCAATGGCAAAAACTCATAGGGTATTTTAACCAAGGCTTCCTCATTTGAATAGCTTTCATCGACAACCACAATTGCTAGTCCTGGGCAATTGCTTACACAAACACCGCAGCCATTGCATATTTCAAAATTTATTTCAGGTGTATCATTTATGTCCTCAAACTCCTTGATTGCTCCCCTTTTGCAGGAAGTATAGCATGGATTGCACGGAATTCTTTGGAAGCACTCTATAATTGCAACAGGTCCTTTAGCAAGTCTTTCCTTCGTAGGAATAGCCTTTGCTAAATCCTGTTCAGTAGCAACTCCTGTTTTTTCTAACATATCTCTAACCCCCTTACACTGTAACTTGTGCCAGTCCACTGCGGATTTTTTCACCAACATGACCGGATCTTAAAGAATTAAGCTGATCTAGGCAGTCATTTTTTTGTTCCTCAAAGTCTGCAGCGATATATCCCAAAGCTTTTGCTGCGCATAAACCTGCCAGTCTTCCTTCTACCATGGCACTGCTGGCTTCTTCAACTCCTGCAACGTCTCCGGCTACAAATATCCCTTTCATACTGGTTTCTAGATTTTCATTTCTAACCGGAACATGTCCTCCCAACTCAGGGACATATTTCATTTCGCAGCCCTGCTGCCATAATAATTCTGTTAGCGGTGAGAGTCCTACAGATATGCAGAGCACATCTGTTTCTATATCGAATTCTGAATCGGGTACCTGCTGCCATTTTTCATCCAAACGACATAGAGTAACCTTTTCAAGACGGTCTTTTCCATGGGCATATTTTACTGTATGGGAAGTCAAGATAGGTATTCCCATTCTTCTTATTTTAGAAGCATGCACCAAGTATCCTCCGATTTTTGGAGATGCATCTATAATTGCTTTTATATTGATGCCAGCCTGCATAAGCTGATAGCTTACAATCAAACCAATGTTTCCAGCTCCAACCATAACGACATTCTTGCCAGGTGCAACACCATGGACGTTTGCCAGGGTTTGAACAGCACCTGCACCATATATTCCGGGAAGGTCGTTGTTTGGGAATGTAAGGAACTTCTCGGATGCGCCGGTTGCAACAATGACTGATTGAGGTTTGATTTTAATATACTTTTCATTTTGCTCTAGGGCAATAACACCATCTTCATACATGCCTATTACAGTTGCATCAAGCATGAGCTCGATTTTGTCCTGATACTTATCCAGATCCTTCATAAGAATACCTGCGATATCGATTCCTCTTATGGAAGCATACTGCTTCTGTGATCCGAAAAACATGTGTGTTTGCTTTATTAATTGACCTCCGAGGTTATCATTTCTATCTATTAGAGTAACCTTGGCACCTAAAGAAGCAGCGCTGATTGCAGCACATAGTCCGGCTGGACCGCCTCCAATTATAGCGATTTCAGTAGTTCTCATCTCAAATCACCCTTCCCAACTTGTGTTTCTACTATCATGTTTTCTTGAAGCTTTTCGGTACATACTCTTACGTTGGGTTGACCATTTACAACCATAAGACAGGAAGAGCAGTTTCCGATAGCACAATAGAAACCCCTGGGCCTTTGCTTGTTGTGGCTGTGTCCTAAAACCATAATGCCTGCTGCATGAAGTGCAGCCGCAATTGGCTCTCCCTCATATCCTTCATAGGTCTTTCCATCAAATATGAAATCGACCCTTCTGCCTTTATCGAAGGATAGTATTGGATGTTCCTCAATACGCATTTGTTTCCCTCCCATAATTAAACAAAATATTAGATATTCTATATATTTCGTGCTAAACAATTTACATTCATTAAAATAGCACGAAATATTTTCCGCTGTTTATAAATCGCACAAAGTACATACTTACCAATGTTAAAACTTTAGTGCGATTTATCTTTATTTAGTTGAAATTACGACAGCATAGATTAGAGGTAAAGTGATGTTGTCATTCTGTCAACTGTAATTGTATAATTGGTCTCATAATTATGCATATTACATATGCAAAGAATAAATTCCTAACATTATTAATATTCGTATAATTTTCTTAAAATCCTTCCTTAGCAAGGCTCTAATATCGAACATTTTCCAAAAATCGATAAAACGTAATAATTGAGATTATTCTGAATTTACAAGCCCTAAGGGAATAAAGCATAAAAATTCATGGTTTACATAAGGCTGTGGATTAAATTGGCTAAAATGGATGTTTGTAAATTCGTCATACAAATTGCGACTGCATATATATTACATCTAAATGAAATATTATACAAAGGGAATAGAGAAAAATAAATAAAAATTTTTATATTTTATTGACATAGTAAAATAATTAATATATAATCATTTTTAATTTCATATAAGCGCTATGAAGAGGAATAGTAAATGCAAAGATGCTTTACAGAGAGAAGGACCCACTGGATGAGAGGTTTTTCAAGCTTATTTATATTGAACCCGCCCTCAGAGCATGCAAACAAAATTTGCCGCATACCTGCGATATGGGTTTTGAGAGAATGTAATAATCAAAGAAGTAAAGCCAAAAAGCGAGCTTTGCGTTGGTTAATATTACATTAACTAGGGTGGTAACACGGAATAATGTCTTCGTCCCTTTATTTAGGGATGAAGACTTTTGTTTTTTGAAAAACTAATTATTTAAAATATTCAGTGTATTTCGAAAAAATTAAAGGGATTTTTTGGATTCTATCGAATAAAATTAACACATATGGTATAATTATTAATAATAATTCATAAACTTTTGAAATAATATTCACAACCCATTGCATTTATGTAATTATAGCTGTTATAATACTATAAATGTTGCATTAATATATAAAAATTATGCATGAATATACATTTTTGGTGCATGTTTTAATATGAATTAAAGTACAAGAAACACTATTAAAGAGTAGGAGGGTAGGGCATAGTAAACTAAGTATACAGAATTAAGAATAAGGGGGTAAATTGAATGATCGGAGACAAAGTACAGATTTTTATTGCCATGACTTTCTATATGATAGTAGTTATTGGTATCGGAGTGTATTACTCAAAGCGTGCAAGTGAAAGCAGCGACAATTATCTTATTGGAGGCAGATCACTAGGTCCGTGGGTTGTCGCTATGGGTGCTGAAGCTTCTGACATGAGCGGATGGCTTTTAATGGGTCTTCCGGGCGTAGCATATTTCTTTGGTTTCAGTGATGCGGCATGGACTGCAATTGGTCTGGGTATAGGCACGTATTTAAATTGGTTATTTGTAGCTAAAAGACTTCGCACATACTCACATGTTGCGGGTGATGCAATAACGATTCCTGATTTTATCAGCAATAGATTTAAAGAAGACAAAAAGATTATAATGACAATCGCCGCACTATTCATTTTAGTATTTTTCAGTATATATGCAGCAAGCAGCTTTGTTACAGTAGGTAAACTTTTTAGTACATTGTTTGGCATAAAATATGTATATATGATGATCGCAGGGGCCTTATTCGTAGTTCTTTATACGTTTATAGGTGGCTTCCTAGCCGAAAGTGCATCAGATTTTATGCAAGGTGTTGTTATGATTATTGCATTGACCGCTGTGTTAATTACAGGTATTTCTGCAGCAGGCGGTATCTCAGCAGTTGTTGAAAATGCAAAGACGATACCTGGATTCTTTGAGTTCTTTGGTATTGCTCAGCCTACACTTGTAGATGGCGTTCAGCAGGTAGAGGCCGGTAAGCCATTGTTTGGAGAAGCAGCAAACTACGGATTCCTAACTATAGTTTCTACACTCTCATGGGGTCTTGGATATTTTGGTATGCCACAGGTATTATTAAAATTTATGGCTATTGAAAAATCAAGCGATCTAAAACTGGCAAGAAGAATCGCTATTGTTTGGGTTGCCATCTCTCTTACTGCAGCTGTAGCAATAGGCATGATAGGTAGGGTGCTATTTCCTGATGCTCTTCTTACACAAAGTGCGTCAGAAAGCATATTTATATTGATGTCTACTAATTTCTTTGCTCCTTTATTTGCAGGCGTTGTTATGGCAGGCATACTAGCGGCAACGATAAGTTCATCAGATTCATTTTTATTGATTGCTGCCTCGGCGTTTTCAAAAAATATTTATCAAGGTATTATGAAAAAAGAGGCTTCTGACAAAGCTGTTTTGTACGTGTCTAGATTTACACTAGTTGTTATTGCAATTATTGCAATGATTATCGCGTTAGATGAAAACAGTGTTATTTTTAAAGTAGTATCCTTTGCATGGGCAGGCTTTGGTGCAACCTTCGGACCCATTATGTTGTTTTCATTGTTCTGGAAGAGAACCACAAGAGAGGGTGCTATTGCAGGGATGCTGGCCGGTGGAGGAATGGTTTTCATTTGGAAGCTGATTCTTAAGCCTATTGGCGGAATTCTTGGAATTTATGAATTGTTCCCAGCATTTGTGGTATCCTGTGTGGTTATTTATATAGTTTCATTATTAACGAAAGAACCATCTAAAGAAATACAAGATGAGTTTGAGCTTGCAAAAACAATAGAGGTTTAATTATATATTTTAAATTCATAGATTAACCTTCTTCTTAGCATAATTGTAATGCTAAGAAGAAGGTTTTTTGTTTAGAGTCATAAATAGCTAATGGCCGCAAAAAGTGAATAATGTGAGACAGGCTGTGCATCATGAGGGGGTATCTGAGAAGATTAGCAGATAAGTCTGGTGATGATACAATAATAGTTAATGAATATGAACATTTGAAAAGCTTAAAAGTAAAGTCGGATAAAGAACTAAAAGATTTGGGATATTCAAATGATGAAGCAGAAAAGATAAAAAAGATTGATTACAAAGAAGAACTTATTAAAAGAAGCGAATTAAATGAAGAAGTATTAAAGAATTATGGATATTCAGAAGATAAAATAAAGATGCTAAAGAATTTTAATGGAACTGAAGAGGAAATTACCGCATTAGCTGCAGAGCTTTATTTAACAGCTAACGTTTATGGACATTATTATAATAGCAGTACCAATAAAACGTATTTTAGCGTATACTATTCATGGGAATGGTCCAGTATGCCTTTGATTACGAATACAGATATAATCGGCTATGGGTATATGACGGATTATCTAAAAGACACAAGCATCCAATCTAATAGAGTTGACTATGAGAATACGCTGACAGGTGCTATAACTTATAAATACTATAGTATAACCGGTGTAGATATAGGGGCAGCACAGAGCAAATTTCCAATAAATATTAATCGTCTTGATCAATATGATATTAATTATGATTGGGCTAGCTCAGGATATGGTAAATTTGGGATTTATAAGACAGGTCAGTTTAATGATGCAGCAGTTGTAATTAAGTATGGACATAGTACTTTTACTTTATCGCCATCTGTATCATACCCATGGGGACTGGGTATTGGTTTCTCACGTGGTGTTGAAGAACTTGGAGCTCAAGTGGTTGAAAGCTCAATTAATTAATATAAGCTAATGGAACAAATTGGGTAGAGCACATCTATCCAATTTGTTTGTGTTATACTTTAATAAAGTTACTATTTTTTATATGGATGTGTTGTTTAATGGGAATAAAAAAGAAAATTTTCAAAATTTTATTAATTACTATAATTGTAGTAATTCCGCTTGGCTATTATTTTAACCAATTCAGTGTGCAAAAGGCGCTAGATACTGTTATTGAAATAGATAGAACAAAAAATAAAGTTCTATTTACGAAACAAGAAGCAGATTATGATAAGTATGTAGATAACAAAAAATTAAAAGAGTATTATAAAACTAGGGATAAATATAATATTCTTTGGGCTAGTAATAATAATGTTGCTAATATAAAGTCAACAGTTGGATACAGTAAGCATAAAGGGCTTGCACTTTTCAATAGGTGTTTTGTTTTTTTTACTGCACAGAGCAATGTTATAGATACACGGGAACCTGTAGAAGCTAAAGCTGTAAGTTATAATAGGTTTGTAATCTTAAGAGCTAAGAGTGGTAGCTGGTATGTAGTAAAAGATATTTCGCAATATGGGAATAAGATTAGTATTAGAGATATATTAGATTCATCATATCTAGACAAAAAAATCAGTGAATATAAAGATTATATAAAAAATTATTATAATAATTAAATCATATATTTTCAATTATACTGTGCAATATTGAATGTTTAGGGAGGAAAAGTTTAGTGGCAACACTAAGTTAACATAAAACCGCGTTGATGTTTGTAAAACTAGATTTAATGAACACCGTAGTCTGTATGATTACTATGTTCTTATTATTGACAATATTTACGACTTTAGATATAATATATTTTATTTAAGTAATAGTAGCAATGAAGAGGAATAGTAGTAGAAGAGATGTCTACAGAGAGAAGGACCCACTGGCTGAAAGGTCTTTCAGACTTATTTTATATGAACCCGACCTCAGAGCTATCAGATGAAAAATCTGACGCAGGCCTGCGTTATGGGTGCTGAGAGAGTGTTGCTATGCAGCATTAACTAGGGTGGTACCGCGGATATGCCTTCGTCCCTTTTATAGGGGATGAAGGTTTTTTTATTGAAAATAATAATAAATATAATTAAAGGAGAGATAAGGATGTCTAAAAAGAAGCAGCAGGAGTTTGTAAAGGAAATAACTCCTATGGAAGAGGATTTTTCACAGTGGTATACCGATGTAATATTGAAGACGGATTTGGTTGACTATGCTCCTGTAAAGGGCTGTATGGTTATTAAGCCTTATGGCTATGGTATATGGGAAGGAATACAAAGAGTTACCGATAGAAGATTTAAAGAGACGGGTCACAAGAATGCTTATTTCCCACTATTGATACCAGAAAGCTACCTGCAAAAGGAAGCGGATCACTTTGAAGGCTTTGCACCAGAGGTACTGTGGGTTACCCATGGCGGTAATGAGAAGCTGGCAGAAAGATTGTTCATAAGACCTACCTCAGAGACAATCATTTGCAGCATGTACTCCAAGTGGGTTCAATCCTACAGAGACTTGCCAGTGCTAATCAATCAGTGGTGCAACGTTATCAGATGGGAAAAAACTACAAGACCCTTCCTAAGAACAGCAGAGTTCTTATGGCAGGAAGGTCATACTGTGCATGCTACTCCAGAAGAAGCACAGGAAGAAACCATGCAAATGCTGGAGGTATACAGACAGGTTGCAGAGGATGAGCTGGCTATGCCTGTTATATTGGGTCAAAAAAGTGACAAGGAGAAGTTTGCCGGTGCAGACAGAACCTATACTATGGAAGCAATGATGCATGACGGCAAAGCATTGCAAGCAGGCACTTCACACAACTTAGGACAGCATTTTTCCAAGATGTTTGAAATAAAATATTTGGACAGAGATGGAGAGCTTAAGTTTGGTTGGTCAACCTCCTGGGGAATTTCGACTAGACTTATTGGTGGTATCATAATGGTACACGGAGACAATAGAGGTTTGGTAATGCCACCAAGAATTGCGCCAACGCAAGTTGTTATAGTTCCAATCGCCTCTCATAAGGAAGGGGTGCTTGACAAGGCATATGAAATCAAAAAGCAGCTTCAAAAGGACTTCAGACTTGAACTGGATAATAGAGATAATTACAGCCCAGGCTGGAAGTTCAATGAGTGGGAAATGAAGGGCGTACCTGTAAGACTGGAAATAGGTCCAAAGGATATCGAACAGAATCAAGTTACACTGTTTAGAAGAGATAAGCTGGAGAAATTTACAGCATCCCTGGATAACTTAAATGAAACCATAGCAAATCTGCTAGATGATATACACATTACCATGTTTAACAATGCTCTTAAGAATAGGGAAGAAAAAACGTCTATAACTACAGATTATGAAGAGTTCAAGACGCTCATGGCTGAGAAGCCGGGCTTTGTAAAGACAATGTGGTGCGGCGACAGAGCCTGCGAGGATAAGCTGAAGGAAGATACAAATGCTACAATAAGATGCATGCCTTTTGACCAGACACCTGTTGGCGACAAATGCATGATGTGCGGCGGAGAAGCGAAGCACGTAGTATATCTAGCTAAGGCATATTAATAGAGCGACTGTAAAAAGTTTTATAAATGTATAAAAAGTTAACTCCTTTCCGATTTTCAAATAAAAGTCGGGAAGGAGTTTTTTATGAGTATGCTAATGGAGAAGCGTATAATATTTATATGTTGCGATAAGTAAATGGACGGAGTATTACATATAGTCATATAAAGTAAGCCTTAATTGATAAATTCATAATAATATGTTATAATATACCAGATTATCAAATTTTTAGAAATTAATAGAAAGAAAGGATATTATAATGCTAAAGAGATCTCTGTTTTTCTTATCATTAATAGTAATATTGACTCTTGTTTTTATAGGTTGTTCAAGCACCAGTACAGCAGCCATTGGAAAAGAAGAAGGCTATATTAAACTACTTTATCCTGATGCAAATGTAGAGTATTGGTTAATAGAAGAAAAAAAGCTCCCTCTTGATCCAAAAGCTGTTGTAGAAGAGTTAATAAGGAATAAAAATAATATGATACCAAAGGAAACTAAGCTGCTGGATATAAAGGTTGAAAATAAAATTGCCTATGTTAATTTAAGCAAGGAGTTTGAAACCTTATCCAATGGAGACACAGTAGGCTGGATCAACATACATACAATAGTAAATACATTAACGTTGAATAAAAATCTAAATATTGATTATGTACAATTACTTTTAGATGGAAAAATAAAGCAATATATATGGGACACAATTACTGATAAACCAATACCTCCAAATGCTGAATTAATGAAAATGTATTAATAATTAAAGGAGTTGAAATTATGAATAAAAGATTAATAACGATTATTCTGGTTACAATTTTTCTAGCAAACGGCTGTACGGTGGCAAAGAGCGTTAGCAGTCAGAATACTAGCAAAGAAGAAGAAAGTGTAACCCGTATTAAATTCATTATGCTGCATCAAAAGGAACATCGCTGGGTGGCAACAGAAAAAGAAGTTAAGGATGCTACTCCAGAAGCCGTCATAAATGAATTACTTAAATTTCCAATGATATTTCCAGAAGGCACTGAACTGCTCAATTTTGAAGTCAAAGAGCGAATTGCATATGTTGATATGAGCAGTGAATTTAATTCATACAACTTAGGTTCTTCTGGAATAGAACAAATTATTTATTCTATAGTTAATACATTAAGCTTGAATGAATCTTTAGGTATTACCGGTGTACAATTCCTTATAGAAGGAAAAGTAGAAGAATATATTGGAGAATTCATTGCCGATGAGATCCTTAAACCTAATATAAAGTTATCAGATTTGGAATAAATAGATAAAATGCAGATATATCTTATATCTGCATTTTATCTATTTATTATGGGGTGGGTATATTGTTGAGAATTGCATTTGCCATGGCTCTTCCGACCGCAGCGCCTCCTGCAGCGATGAATTTTTCGCAGTCAGAAGGATTGCTTACGAAAATAGGCTCAATTATTATAGCGGGCTAAGGCCTACTGAGACTTACTTCGCCTAATCCAATACCCTCTACACCACCAGAATTTGGTATCCCGATAGTGTTTGCTGCAGCTGCGCTCACTGCGTTTGCAAGAGTAATAGAAAGAGAGTCGTTTCTGTAATAGCACATGCTATAAGATTTAGTTGGATCATCAAAGCTATTAGCATGGCAGCTGACAAATAACTCTGCACCCCATGCTTCAGCTGCTTCTATGCCACCATTTAATGCAGCACTTGAATTGCTATATACACGGTCTGTATGGCTATATGTCATAACCTGATGGCCTGCTTTATAAAGAGTCTCAGCCAGGTAAGGGGCATAGCTGTCTATAACCTGTTTCTCGCTTAGGATGGTGCCAGCGGCACCAGTAAAGTAACCATTGGTAAGAGTATCATGTCCAAATCTGACAAATATTTTCATTGAAATTCCTCCTCGATTTCTTTTTTATAAGACTTCTGCTCCCTGGCCAGGTCGTTGTGTCTTACAATATAAAAAGACGAAAGTTCAACTTGCTTTTGTAAACCATTAGTTAAATATAAAAATTTATGATTTTCTTATATAGAGGTTTACAAATCTAAGATTCATTTCGTCTTATTTATTAAGAGAAAAATAAATTTCTCTATATTTTTACCATTACATACGAACATATGTTCTGTTTAGTGGTATTATAAGTATAGGATGTAACTTTTTACAAAGACAAAGACGGGAGTTGATAAGATGAATTTTAATATGAACGAAGAGAAACTGGCGTATATACTTAAGAGCCTTAGAATGTGCAGAAATGATTATTATAGGAAATTGAAGAAACAAGCCGATAGGGAGCTTCTAATATTGGATAAACCTATAGAGTATGATGAGGATATTTTAGTGATAGATACCCTGGTTTCAGATAAAAATTCCAATGACTGTGAAACTGATAGTTTGGAAGAGATAACAAGCAATTCTGAACTTCTGGAAGTATTAAAAGAACTTACAAATACACAAAAAAAGATAATATATTATATCTATGTGAAAAATTTTACTATCAAGGAAACAGCTGATTTGTTAGGCTTGTCCAGACAATCTGTTTATAAAACATATAATTTAGCCTTATCCAAAATAAAGAAGAAATTGGGGGTGTAGCCTCATGGAAGAAAAAATAATTGAATTGGCAGCTTCGCAAGGCATATGGACTGTGTTTACAGTATCTCTTGTATTTTACATATTGAAAAATCAGGAAAAGCGTGATATTAAGCAAGATGATAGAGAGAAAAAATATCAAGAAATTATTGTGAATTTAACCGATAAGCTGAATATAGTTGAAGATGTCAAAAAAGACGTTGAAGAAATAAAGAGTTATGTCTGGGAAAAAAACTACTAAGGAGTATATTAAACAGGAGGTTTTATGGCTGATAAAATTACATTTGAAATGTATTACTCACTCATGGAAAAATTTATAAATAGATATAGCTATATAAATGGATATATTGATGAGGATTTAAGACAAGCATTGGCAATTAAGGCTTATAAACTTTTTGCATTATATTTTCATAAAAAATAATCTATATCATTTGTTCCTCTCGCAAATAAATAAGGCTGGTTAATCTCCAGCCTTATTTATTCCCGCCAATTGAAGCTATTCTATTATTGTGTACCTCATCTAATGTGATATTTTCCAGCTGCATTGCCTTTAAGGCGATATCGTTTCTACTAATAATACCCTTGTCAATTAAGAGCTCAATAATGCTTGCTATTGCAAGTGTGTTTTTGTAGTCTATTTCCTTCATATCAGCTATTTGACCTACTATATCCAGTTTAGTCATTGCTATGCCCCCTATCTAAATAAAATACTTGTCCTCTTCTTAATTATTGACATACATCTGAAATTTATTCGCATCATTTACAAAGTGAATATATAATTTTTGCTATAAATAAAATTTGTTGCAATACTGTATAATAAGTAGTAAAATATAACAAAATATTGAATAAATGCAATGAAGGGAAAAGTCAATGCATTTGCTTTTTAGAGAGTCGGCGTGGACATTATATTAAATTCTTGTATAAGTCCTAGACATTTTATAATTACTTATAAAAGTCCTTGGTGCAAGCCGATATGCAAGCTTTGAAGTTCCATCCTGGAGCAGTCTGCGAAGAGCAGTACCGGCACAGCCGTTAAAGACTTGAGAGAACAGAAGCTTTTTCTGTTAATTAGGGTGGTAACGCGGATAACACTTCGTCCCTTTGTGGGGATGAGGTGTTTATTTTTTTATCAAAAACTTAAGGAGGTACAAAAAATGCTGGATATTAGAATGATTAGGAGCAATCCTCAAGAAGTAAAAAGAAGATTGGCTAGAAGGAAAAAAGAATTTAGAATTGATGAACTGGTGGTACTGGATGAGGAAAGAAGAAATTTGCTTGTACAGGTTGAAGAACTGAAAAGTACAAGAAACAAGGTGTCTGAAGAGGTAGCTAAGCTAAAGAGAGCAAAGCAGGATGCCGAAGACTTAATTGCTGAGATGAAAACAGTTTCTGATAAAATTAAGGAAGACGATGAGAAGGTAAAAGAACTGGATCAGCAAATTGAAGACATATTGCTTACACTTCCAAACCTTCCTAGTGATGGAGTTCCAGATGGAGAATCAGAAGCAGACAATAAGGAAATTAGAAAAGTTGGAGAGCCTACAAAATTTGCATATGAGCCAAAGGCGCACTGGGACATCGGTGAGGATTTGGGGGTATTGGATTTTGCTACAGCAGGCAAGGTAACCGGCGCACGCTTTACCTTCTACAAGGGCTTAGGTGCGAGGTTGGAGAGAGCACTTATAAACCTTATGCTGGATACCCATAATGAGCATGGTTATACGGAGATTTTCCCGCCTTTTATGGTGCACAGAAGAAGTA
>Ga0154410_1096_pt2 | contig 27606 bp, 27 predicted proteins | sample RifGroB2_FD_115914 | JGI IMG/M metagenome (GOLD analysis project Ga0154410, IMG submission 115914) | Clostridiales bacterium GWB2_37_7
AAAGGAAGATAAGGCCAATCAACGCAAGCAGCAAAAAAGACTCGAGACGGTCGAAAAGGAAATTGAGCGGATAGAAGCAAGAATGAGTGAAATAGCAGAGCTCCAGCAAAAGCCTGAGATTTTTACCGATCACGTGAAATGCCAAGAGCTGCATGATGAGGATGCAAAGCTCAAGCAGGAGCTTGAAGACCTGTACACAGAATGGGGCGAATTGACGTAAGTTTATAATTGTTGTTGAGCTAAGCGGGACGCTGAGGGCAGCGTCCCCTACCCCTACAGAATATATCATCTGTAGGGGTAGCTGCCCTCAGCTACCCACATATTAATTCCCTACAAAACTACAACTCTCACACCATATTCCTGTTCCAACTCTATATAGTGCCTGCCCGTCAGATCTCTGCCTTTTTCATCGAACATAATCTGAGGTAAAAACACCACCTGTGGAGACTTAGCTGCTTGTTTAAGGGCATCTTCTATATCTTGCAATACCAATAAACCTGCACACATGATATTACCCCCAAAAAAATTGTTGGACACAACTCTTATTTCAAGGTTTTTGTATTCCTCCAATATCCTGCATACAATTACATAGCCGAGCTTTGAAGCCAAGAGCAAGCACTCTTTTTCATTGAACTTCTCAATTTTTCTTTTTATGCTATCAGCAGTTTTGAACTCTATATCATAATGAAACACCAATCCCGAGCTTGAATTTTTCTGCTTATTAACAACACAGCTCATAGACTTTCCAGCTCTCTCAAAAGACACTTCGGGATTTGCCGAACCATAAAGCTTATTGTAAGCATCCACTCTAGAAAATACACTCTTCTTGTTAACAGCAGTTATGATATCTCCTGATTTGATAGGGTTGCTAAATGCAGGAGAATCCGGAATCACACCTTCTATTATTGCATTCAAGCTTTTTAACATCTTCGGTTCAACAATTATTGGTGTTTTTATACTGCTGCGCAATCGATGAACCATATCCTCCAGGTCTTGATTTATTGAAACTTCAGGTAGAGCAATTTTGGTGTACTTCGTATAGCCGGGTACAAACACTCTTATTGTTGAAGCCCCATGACGATCGAAATAGGATATTGTCTGTTCTAAATCCTCCCAGCCCAATAGATGGGGCATAGCGACTATGCTTCCATTGAACCTTAAATCATATTTCTTAAGCAGCCGGACTGCTTCTAATGCCTGCATATGAGCTTTACCGCCGTATAGCTTCTGCCGCCCTTCTTCGCTGCAGCTGTTCAGAGATATGTTCAATTCAACATTTTGTATATCTTGTAAACCCTTTAGTATCGCTTCATTTAAGTTTATACCGCTGGTTGTTATTTGGATGGTTGTATTGGGATACTTGCTTCTTATCAGTCTCAAAATATCCATAATATATTCAAATGCGAAGGGTTCACCTTCGCATATTCTTGTTGCAGATTCACCTATGGTAATCTTTGAATCCCGATTTAAAAATTCCACTAGATTTTCTGCTTCTTCCTTTGTAAGCTTATTGATGTAATAAGCCTCTACTTCTTTTGGATTCTGATGATGACTGCAAAATACACAGGCTGCTGCACAAGAGGTTGTCAAGGTTAATATATTGTGACTGCTGGCTGCTTCCAACAGCATATTATATTGCGCCTCTTTCATTTATACTCTTTCTCCTATGGTTAAATTAGGCCTGGCATTCAAGGTCAGGTCTGACACTACACCCCTTATATATCTATAATATGCTGCACTGCCTATCATAGCTGCATTATCTGTACAGAGAATGCTTGAAGGGAAAAGTACCTCAATACCTCTTTGTGACCCCAAGCACTGCAACTCCTGTCTAAGCTTGCTATTAGCCGCTACTCCCCCTGCCAATACAGCATACTTTGAGTTATGCTCCACAGCCGCTCTGATAAGCTTCTCAGCTAACACCTCTACCACAGCCGCTTGAAAGCTTGCCGCTACATCTGCGATATTGATTTTTTCATCTTTCATTTTCATGGAGTTTAGATAACTCAATGCGGCAGATTTTAACCCGCTAAAGCTGAAATCATAGCTGCCCTCTTCCAAAAACGCTCTGGGAAAGTGAATTGCTTCCGGGTTTCCTTTCAACGATATCTTATCAATTAAGGGTCCTCCCGGATAACCCAACCCCAAGGCGCGTGCAATTTTGTCAAAAGCCTCTCCCGCTGCATCGTCCCTTGTTTGTCCCAATATTTCAAAGCTGTCGTAATCCTTCACCTTAACGATATGACTGTGCCCTCCTGATGCAACAAGACAGATAAAAGGTGGCTGCAGCTCCTTGTGCTCTATGTAATTGGCTGCAATATGCCCTTCTATATGATGAACCCCTATCAAGGGCTTGTTTATGCTGTATGCCAAAGCTTTGGCTGTAGTAAGACCTATTAAAAGAGCCCCTACAAGTCCGGGGCCACTGGTCACTGCAACTGCATCAACTTTTTCAAGATTAATACCCGCTTGCTGCAACGCTTCCTGTACGATCATATTTATATTCTCCAGATGTTTTCTGGATGCCACTTCCGGAACAACCCCACCGAATTTCTTATGTATGTCAATCTGAGTGGATATTACATTGGATAACACCTCTCTACCATTTCTTACGATTGCTGCTGAAGTCTCATCGCAGGAGGTCTCGATTGCCAAAATTGTTGTATCCTTGTACATGTTCATCACTCCTATTTAACCTTATGTAAAATGTATACTTGCGGGATGCCGTGGACGGCATCCCCTACATGGCTTTATTTGAAAAAAGCAGGATGAAATCCTGCTGCTTTAAATAGTGCTTTTTTCTAAGATATCCAATATATTTTTAATGTCAATATTTCCTTGTTGAATGTTTTGTACAATTTCGTCAAAGGATGCTTTTATTTTGTCATATTCGCTATACTCATGATAAAATATTTTTTCACCATGATTATTGATAACTTGTGCCACATATGTATTTTCATCCTGATTCAGTATGATTGTATTTTCATCAATTTTAAATTCTCTAAGAAGCATATTACCCTCCCATATTGCTGCGTTTATGATTGCGTTCAATAATAAAACATAAAACTCATTATACCATAATGGTTTCTAGAAGTGAAGTCATATCCCGAATACATATTCGTATTATATGTAATTTTATCAAAAAATAAGCTATATATGCCGTGAAAATGTTTCGCACTATTTGAAACCAATGTAAAATGTTTAGCGCGAAACATATAGCATTTATGCAAAAGCATAAATGCATCGCAAATTTTATTTTAATTAAAGTGCCTTTTTTCGCATTAATAAACCGCCTACTCTTGTATCAAAGGCCACTCCCAAACCTACAAAGAATACTGTTATGGCAGCAAGTGCACCTAGCATAGGTATCATTCCCAAAGCATTAACGACTACAAAGCCTATTAATAGGTGTATATAGACGGCGTTTCTACCTTCTACCGCAGCAGCAATCCTCTGACCCAAGGCTATATAAACTGCTGTAGTACTGATTAGTGCAACAAGCATAAAGGCAAATATAAGCAGTATAGCCGGAATAATTCCTATAATTGTTATCATTAATACTGGAATTAATAATATAAAGATCAGCATCACCAACAAGCCTATACCCAAAAGTCGTCCTATGCCACGTTGGCTGCTATGCACCATTTGTCTTACTCGATCTGGCAAAATCAATATAACTAAACAGGACAGACCATATACAACCATCATTCCTATTACCGAGCCAAAGCTTATGCTCGGTATTACATCAAAGCCCTTTGGTATAAATCCTGCTTTGGTGTCAGCAACTTCACCTCTGACTACTGCACCTTGTTCTCTATTTACACTGCCAAATACACCAACAGCATCGCCGCCAACAACGGCGTCTTTGTGCACATTAACGTTGCCAAATACAGCTACTATATCGCCATTTGCTTCTCCATATAAATCAACATTTCCAAAGACCGCTACGACATCCCCTCTAACAGCACCTTTGATCTCAAGATTGCCAAACACTGTTACAGCATCGCCGGATACGATATCCCCAGAGGGTATTACTTCATTGTCAAATATTGTAATATTATCTCCATTATTAATATCCAAACTGAATGCACTGAACATTAGCAATGTTATGGCTAGTAATGCGATATATATTAAATTTTTACTTTTCATAAGAACCTCCTATTTTCAAATAAATTTATTTTAAATCCGCGAAATCACTATTCTTTTTCATATTTACCTTTCGAACCAACATGAAGCCAACTGCCACAAAAGCAGCAAGCCAGAGAAATATGAACATCGTATATTCTTTAAAAATAATATTTCTTAAAATCATCAGCTTACCCAAATAAAGGGACATTGCTACAAAGCCATCCTTTGCTTTTTCAATTACAAGGTATATAAACCGAAGCACGCTTTGGAAGGAAACCAAAGGAGCGCCTCCCATCATAGGAAATATCACAAAAGCTATTATATTGTAAGTAAACACTACCAATCCCATAAAACCCATCAACCAGCATATAAGCTGTCTTGCGTTTACTTGTAAATGTTTTTGATTTGCAACGGCAGCCATTATATTAGCTGTAAGTTCAAGTGGCGGGTCAATTTCCGGCAGTGTTTCTATTCCAAATATTGCATCCTTCAATACCTCAAATTCTTCTGCACAGCTAGGGCATTTTTGATTGTGGTGCATGAGTTGTTCTAGCTCTATCTCACTAATATTTCCATCAAAATACTTCATTGTTAAATTGTTTATTTGCTTGCATTCCATAACTTTTCGCCCTCCTTATCTGCATTGATCAGATATTCCTTCAGCATTTGTCGTGCTCTATATAATCTGTTTTTCACAATAGTAAGAGATTCACCGGTGATATCCATGATTTCCTGGTAAGATAAATTCCGATGGTGAAAAAGAATAATAAACTCCTTGTACTTTTCAGGCAGCTTGTTTATAGCATCCAACACCAGCCTTTGATTTTCCTTTCTGATGTACTGTTCTTCTGGAGTTAGCTCATCATCACAAATATTAAATTGTTCATCTATAGGCAAATGATCGCCTTTTCTTTTTCTTAGATTGTCTAGACATAAGTTGGTAGTTATTTTCAATGCCCAGGTAGAAAATTTGAACTGAGGATTATATCTTGACAGAGAATTATATATCCGAATAAAAGCTTCTTGTGTTACATCTTCGGCTTCTTCACGGTTACCCATCATTCTATATGCGGTATTAAATACCAGCTTTTTGTATCTATCAACCAAATGTTCAAATATCCCTATATTACCACCCATGCATTGATTTATAATCTCTAAATCGCTGGCATCCAATTTATCGCCACCTTTTCGGTTCATCTACATCTATATACGCGGTCATACAAAATTTGTCTGAAATATAAAAGCAATAAGCTCTGATCCTACTTCAGGATGACAGCTACGTGTGGTAATTCTAAAGGCAGTGAAGTGTCTAGAAAAAAAAGGCCATAAAAGCCTTTTATTTATACCACATTATCAATGCATCCTCACCAGTATCTGTGTAGTAGCCTTTACGTATTCCAACCTCGTCAAAACCCAATTTTTTGTATAGGTTAATTGCAGGTGTATTTGTAACCCTTACCTCTAATGTCAAGCTATTTATGCTTTCTCTTTGAGCTGCAGCAATCATGGCTTCTACCACTTTTTCTCCGATTTTTTGACCTCTATAGTCAGGGTGTACTGCTATGTTGGTAATATGCGCTTCATCTACAATAAACCACATACCTCCATAGCCCACTACTGTGTCTCCCAATTCAGCCAATACATATCTCGCTCTTTGATTTGTCTGCATCTCTTCCACAAAGGATTCTCTGGACCAAGGTGTTCTAAAACTTAGCTTTTCAATTTCCCATACATCATCTACATCCTTCAGCTCCATAGGTCTTGTCGTGAGCTCCTGCTTCTTTTCGTACTCCACCTCTGCCTGTGACTTCCTAATATATACCGGTCTAAAGCTGTAGCAGCTTTCAACAAAGCCATTCTCCTGCATTTGTTGAGCTATAGCTGCACCTGAACTGGCTCTGGGCTGCAGATGCCCCGGAGGTGCAATCAAAATATTGCTTTTTGTTAAATCTATTTGTTTTAATACCTCTACGCCGTCTCCTAATATTGCAACCTGTTGGTTCAAAGCTGTAAGCTTATCAACAAGCGCCTTGCCATCAATGACTCTATAGTCCTCAAGCTTAAGCAGCTTATTATTCTCCCATTTATACAATCCACTATATACGGCACCTCTCTGAGCGTCCAATGTAGGACATACCAGTCCGTTAAAATTAAACAGGTTATATGCCAATGCATCCAAGGTAGGTACTGCCGCTATAGGCTTATTAAATACCTGTGCCATTGTCTTTACGGCAGAGGCACCGATGCGCAAGCCTGTAAAGGATCCCGGACCTGCCGCACAAGCGTATAAATCAACATCCTCAGGCTTCTTACCGCAGGACTTTAGCATATCATCAATCATAAGCATAAGTCTTTGAGAATGAGTCTTACCGCTGTTTTGGTTATATTCAGCCAGCAATCTTCCATCTTCCATTAATGCTGTTGTTGCTGTGGCACTAGATGTATCAATGGCTAGTATCAGCATACTGCATCAACTCCTCAACAATGTTTTGATATCTTTCTCCTGAGGCATCAAATATTATTTCTCTTGAATCCTCTTCATTGCTTCTTAATATTGTAACCCATAATCTCTCCTGGGGAATGATATCCTTGACTATATCCGCCCATTCTATCACGACGGCTCCGTCTCCGAAGAAATATTCTTCATAACCCAGTTCATACATTTCCTCCACACCCTCCAGCCTATATACATCAAAGTGAAAAAGAGGTATGCTGCCATTGTACTCATTTATTATTGTATATGTAGGACTTGTGATAAATTCTTTTACATCCAAGCCTGCTCCAATTCCTTTTGTAAAAGCTGTCTTACCGGCTCCCAAGTCGCCTGTAAGACATATAATATCCCCTTGCTGAAGGTTCTTGCCTAACTTTTCTCCCAGCTTGTAGGTTTGCTCTGCACTTTTTGAAATGATTCTTAGCATTCGTTACCCTCCAAGAAATTGAAGGCTATCGCCTCCAATTATAATTATATTGCGGAACGCTGTGGGCAACGTCCGCTACTAGTCATATTATATCCGTTTTATTTTAAATTGTACATATTACCCAATTCAAAAGCCTCATAGCTTAGTATTCAATAAAAATACTAAGCTATGAGGCTCTTTTTAAAGCATATTATTATTTCTTATGAAGTATTGGTGACAGTCTCTTATAAATAAGTATTGTAATAAATGATATAATAATACCTTTTATCATGTTGAAAGGTACTGTTGTAGACCAAATCAAGCCTAAAGTATCCGGTGATGGTGCTGTTCCTAAGTAGAATGGCAGCAAGATGTAGTAATTAGCCAAAGCCATGACAGCGGTCATAACAACTGTACCAACAGCCAAGCCTAAAACAGCTGATTTCTTATTCTTGCTTTTGAAGTATATCATACTGGAAGCGAGAACAAAGGAAGCTCCTGTCAAGAAATTGGCTAGTTCTCCTACTCCACCTGTTTCTGTTTTTGTTATAAGGTGAAGAACGTTCTTAACAAGCTCTATAACCACGCCTGCGATGGGTCCAAAAGCAAAGGCGCCCACTATAGCAGGTATATCGCTTAAGTCAATCTTTAAGTATGGTGGAAAAAATGGCAGCGGGAATTCTAAAAACATAATCATATATGATAATGCTGATAACACCCCTATTTTTGTCATTAACTGAAGTTTTGAATTTCTCATAATTATTCCTCCCAAAATACATATAAAAAAGTCCCTGATGTATACTTCAGGGACATAAATAGTCATACAACTATCTCATCTTCTTCCATCCAGACTTTACTGTCGGCTTCGGAATTTAACCGAATCTGCACTGCTACGCACTGCTCGCGGGCTTTACCGCCGGTAGGGAATTACACCCCTCCCTGAAGATTGTTAGGTTATTAACTTTTCAAATATATTATAGCTTCTTTTTTTATAAAAGTAAATAGTGTTTTCTATTCTAGTTCAGGCCCTTCATGCTGAGACTTATTCTGTTTCTGTCTAAATCTACATCCAGCACCTTGACCTTGACAATATCCCCTACCTTAACAACTTCCATAGGGTTTTTAACAAATCTGTCCGCCATTTCAGATATGTGCACCAATCCATCCTGGTGCACACCGATATCCACGAAGGCACCGAAGTCTATAACGTTTCTTATGGTACCTGTAAGCATCATATCCTTTCTAAGATCCTTCATTTCCATTACATCAGTCATAAATATTGGCTTAGGCATTTCATCTCTAGGGTCGCGGCCCGGCTTTTGAAGCTCTGCAATGATATCTCTCAAGGTAGGCACACCTACGCCCAGTTCCTCAGCTATATGATTGATATCTGCTTTGCCAAGCTCTATGGCTACTGACTGCAATTCCTTTGTTTTCATTTTCTTAAGGCTGCTTCCTGTCTTTGCTATAAGCTGTTCTGTTGCTTCATAGGACTCAGGATGTACGCCTGTATTGTCCAGCACATTGCTGCTTTCCTTTATTCTCAAGAAGCCTGCACACTGTTCAAAGGCTTTGTCTCCCAGCTTCTTAACCTTCTTTATCTCTTTTCTGCTCTTAAAGGCGCCATTTTCCTCTCTATATGCTACTATATTTTTTGCAATACTGGAGTTGATACCGGAAATGTAGGATAGCAATGAAGCAGATGCTGTATTCAGATCAACGCCTACACTGTTCACGCAATCCTCTACAACTCCCTTGAGTGCTTCTGACAGCTTCTTTTGGGACACATCATGCTGATATTGCCCTACCCCGATGGATTGTGGATCAATCTTTACCAGCTCTGCCAAGGGATCTTGAAGTCTTCTTGCTATAGAAATCGCCCCTCTTAGAGACACATTTATATCCGGATACTCTTGTGCTGCCAGCTCAGAAGCAGAGTAAACAGATGCTCCTGCTTCATTTACAACTATATAATGAAGCTCCATATCTATTTCCTTAATTATTTCTGCACAAATCAACTCTGACTCTCTAGAAGCTGTACCATTTCCCAGTGATATTACAGAAACATGGTGCTTTGTTATGAGTGACTTTAACTCTTGCTTTGTCTTTTCCACCTGATTTAGAGGAGGTGTGGGATAAACTGTAGTTGTATCCAGGAGCTTCCCTGTCTCGTCTACAACAGCAATTTTGCAGCCTGTTCTATAAGCAGGGTCATAGCCCATTACAGCTTTTCCTTTTATAGGGGGCTGCAAAAGTAAACTGCCTAGATTGGTGCCGAATACTTTGATTGCCTGCTCCTCTGCCTTCTCTGTCAGTTCATTTCTGATCTCCCTCTCTATAGATGGAGCAATCAACCTGCTGTAAGCATCTTTAACGGTATCCACCAACAGCTGCTTATAGGGTGATTCTTTTACCAATACCTGATTGCTTAAATAGTTCAGTATATTTTCGATTGGGGCATCTATTTTTACTGATAAAAACTTTTCTTTTTCTCCTCTGTTAAGCGCCAATACTCTATGCAATGCAACTTTAAAAATTGGCTCACTGTAATCGTAGTACATCTGGTATTCAGACCTGTCCTCAGTGGTACCTTTACTTACGATCATTCCATTTCTATATGTCGTATTTCGAATATCCTTTCTAAACTCTGCGCTATCGGATATCGTCTCTGCTATGATATCCGACGCTCCCTGCATTGCATCCTGCAACGTCTTTACACCCAGTTCTTCATTTATATACTCTGATGCAATTTCCTCGATTGATCTTTCTGATATTTCCTGCTTCCAAATAATATCTGCCAAGGGCTCTAAGCCACGTTCCTTTGCAATGGTTGCTCGAGTCCGCTTCTTTTGCTTATAGGGTCTATATAAGTCCTCTACCTCAGACAATATTTCTGCTTTTTGGATGGCAGCTCTGAGCTCCTCAGTCAGCTTGCCTTGCTCCTCAATAATTCTTATAACATCCTGCTTTCTTTCCTCAAGGCTTCTCAAATAGATCAGTCTTTCATGCAAGTCACGAAGAACGGTGTCAGAAAGTTCTCCCGTTAATTCCTTTCTATATCTTGCGATGAAGGGTATTGTATTTCCATCATCTATAAGCTTGATGGTGCTCTCTACCTGCCAAGGTTTAACACTCAGCTCCTTAGCCAATTTTTCTATAATGTCCATAAAACTCCTCCTAGTTATCTTTAGTAAAACTTAATAGTACCTATTCTTTGTTTTATAAGGAATAAATTTACCTACATTAATATATTAACTCTTTTTGCTAATTTTTTCTACATACATTGCAATGCTTTGCGTTGGTTGCTAGGTTGTATATTTTTTTGCCCTATGTTAGTATATCAATAAACATAATTTAGTAACAGGAGGGTACTTATGCAACATCAAAAGATGTATATTGTAGATTCGAAAATACTTTCAGATGTATATGAAAAGGTTATAGAAGTCAAAGACTTACTTCGCAGCGGGGATGCTGTAACCATACAACAGGCTTGTAAAAAAGTAGGCCTAAGCAGAAGTGCTTTTTATAAATATAAAGACAGTGTCTTTGACTTTATGTCCAGCGAAAAGGGCAAAATGCTTATTTTATTTATGGTTTTGCGTCATGCTCCCGGCGTATTGTCTGATATTATAAATACCATTGCCTCTGTAAAGGGCAATATACTTACCATTAATCAAACAATGCCTATTATGGATTCTGCCACACTAACTGCTACAGTCGATATGAAAGCCATGGAGATCAATCCCGAGGAGCTGGTGCAGCTCCTCATGTCCTGCAAAGGCTGCAGAAAAGTTGATATTATAGGAATGGAATGAATACATCAAAAAAAGCTGCATAAGCAGCTTTTTTATTTTATACCTTGAACTTGGATACTAATCCCTTAAGTGTAACCGCCATGTTGCTCAAGCCTATCGCCAAATCGTTTATTTCTTGTATTGAAGATGCCTGCTCTTCTGTGCTTGCCAATACACTTTGCGTACCCATGGAAGTTGTTTCAGCTATCTCATTTACTTCCTCTATCGAGCTTATTATTCTTTCGCTTCCAGTTTTCAACTCTAATACGGATTCTGAAACTTGATTTATATCTTTTGCTACACTATGGATTTCCTCTATTATTTTATTGAATGTACCATAGGTCGAGCTTATTGCTTTGGTACCGGACTCAACTTCGATTAAGCCTTGGTTCATAGCGGATACAGTATATTCGGTTTCTTTTTGTATTTCAATCAATAGGGTTTCTATATTCTTGGAGGCTTCTCTGGTCTGCTCTGCCAGATTTCTTATTTCATTTGCCACTACTGCAAAGCCCCTGCCTGCATCACCTGCTCTTGCTGCCTCAATAGATGCATTAAGTGCCAGCATATTTGTCTTACCCGCTATATCTCTTATGACTTTAACGATACCTGTAACCTCTTCTGATTTACTGCCTAGCTTTTCAACCTGCTTCGCAGAGCTTAAAACATTATCCTTGATGCTTACTATTTTATCGTTGATTATATTGATGTTGTCAGAGCCTTCCTCTGCGATAAGTGCTGCTTGATTCGCTGCCTGAGCGACGGTTTGAGACTTAAACGAGGTTCCTACAACACTATCTGTAATTTCTTTTGTTATTGATGCAGTTGTATTTACAGAATTGATCTGAGCTTGGGCACCTTCTGCTACGCCTTCAACAATAGCCGTGATCTCTTCTGTTGCTGCCGTGCTGATTTGAACTCCCTCACTCAGCCTGCCAGACATCTCCGTTATTTCTTCAACTGCCACACTGACTTCATTTAGTATTCCTGAAAGCGAATCAGTCATCAGGTTAAAGGCTATCTGCAGCTCACCTATTTCGTCCTTGGCTGTTACCTTAAGCCTTTTGCTCAAATCCCCATTCTTTACTTCTGATGCCACCTTTGCCATATTCTTTAATGGCCTTGTTATCATAAATGCCAGTACAAAACTACCTAATACTGCTAATACAAGAGCTCCGATAGTCATCCATGCTATCTTGCTTCTAGCCTCATTTATAGGCTGCATTGCCTCGTTTACAGGGAGTTCTGTAATCATACCCCAGGTTGCAGAAGGTATGATGCTGTTAACACCATAAACATCTTCTCCCTTGTCATTCTTATATATTGTAGCACCTGCGACTCCATTTACTGTATTCTGCGCGCCTTTAATTTTGTTTTCTGCTGCGTTATAAAAATTAAGTACTTTTTCTTTATATTCCGGATGTGCAAGCACAACACCGTTTTTATCAACTATATAAGCAATTCCTTGCATACCCACCTTTAAGTTCTTAACAAGGGTTTGCATATTGTTCAATTCCATCTTAGCTGCTATAACAGCTACCGGCTTTTGATATTGATCCAAAATCGGTGAAGCCATATATACTATAGGCTGTTTGGTTTTCTCATCAGGAATTGCATCAGATATATATGCCTTCCCTCGCATTGCTTCTTTATACCAAGGCTTGTCTGCAGCGTTAACACCTTTTTGTGTCGTGTCAGATGTTACTAACATCGTACCTTGAGCATCTACTAAATATACAGCACTAAATCTGTCTTCCCCAAGCTTTCTTATGGCTCGCTCCTGCTGAAATGCGTCTAAGGTCAATATATCGACTGATTTCGGTATTAAATCCAAGCTGTTAAATCCTTGTTTAATATAATTATCTATCTTTTCAGCTATGCTTCGGTTAATAGTCATGTTTAATTCTCTTTGGTTTTTCTTTATATTGCCATCCAAGGTACTGATGCTTAGAACAATCGGAAATATCATGCATATGATTATAAATACCGCCAGTGATATAATCCGTCCCCTAATACCTGTGAATAAATTTGTAAGCTTAATAGACTTTAATTCTTTTAGACTGAAATTCTTTATATTAAAGCTTGGAATCTTAAATTTGAATGCTGTGGGCATTTTTAATTTTGTATTACCCTTTTTAAAATTAAGCTTAGGCAGCTTAATTTTCTTTAAACTGCTGAATAAATTCAACTTATGCTTGGGTGCCTTCTTTTGCGCAAAAACAGGTATGTTAACAAAATCATCTCTTTTTTTCATACGAAATCCCCCAATCATATTTTATTAAAATAAATAATTGCAAGTATGTACTATAAGTTTTGCACTGAACATCTTACATTTAACTAAAAAAGTGCAAAACATTTTCCTTGATTCATCTTTTTCGCAACATATATAGTAATATTTTATCGCAATATATCCCATAAAACAATACTTCTCTTCATAATACAACGACAGTCTTCTACAATATTGTGCCATCTCTGCATTTATCTTTAAGCTCTCTGCTTCAAATAAGCATTGATAAAACCATCGATTTCTCCATCCATTACGGCATTTACATTACCGGTTTCCTCATTTGTCCTATGATCCTTTACCATACTGTAAGGATGGAATACATAGGATCTAATTTGGCTGCCCCATGCTATTTCTCTGTATTCACCCTTTATATCCTCTATCTTGTCCTTCTGCTCTTGTTCCTTCAATTCAATAAGCTTGGACATCAGCATCTTCATAGCCATATCCTTGTTGCTGTGCTGTGAGCGTTCATTTTGACATTGTACGATAACGCCAGTTGGAATATGGGTAATTCTCACAGCAGATTCAGTTTTGTTAACATGCTGTCCACCCGCTCCACCTGCTCTATAAGTATCAATTTTTAGATCTTCTGGATCAATATCAATCTTTACACCGTCATCCAACTCCGGAATTACATCTACAGAGGCAAAGGAGGTATGTCTTTTGCCCGCTGCATCAAAAGGAGATAGTCTCACAAGTCGATGTACACCTTTTTCTGACTTTAGATAGCCATAGGAGTTTTCACCTTCAATTAGCAAAGCTGCGCTTTTTATACCGGCCTCATAATCCTTCAAAATATCCAGTATCGTGACATGATATCCTTTTTTGTCTGCCCAGCGTGTGTACATCCTAAGTATCATTTCTGCCCAATCCTGTGCATCTATCCCACCTGCACCTGAATGTATGGAAAGGATCGCATTGTTTCTGTCATACTCTCCCACCAACAAGGTTTCAATTCGCATATCTTCTACTACATGAATGAGTGCTTTCAGAGAATCTGCTACTTCATCAGAAATAGATGAATCCTGCTCTTCCATGCCAAGGTCAATCAATACATGTAAATCCTCATAAGAACTCTTTAAGCTTTCATATCGCTCCAGCTTATCTTTTAGCACCTTTACACTCTTTAGTGTAGCAGCTGCCTTTTCAGAGTCATTCCAAAAGCCCTCCTGCTGCATACCCTGCTCCAGCTCTTGAATCCCATGGTTTATTTTTTCGATGTCAAAGTGACACCTCAATTTCATTAATGATAGCTTCCAGCTTGTTCAATTCATATCTATATTGTTCTAATTCCAGCATAGTAACCCTCCTTATTTATGTACAAAGGGCAGACACTAGTTTCGTATCCAAGAACACGAAACTTGGTCAGCCCTTGCTTATATATTTAGTTGGATGCTGTGGGCAGCATCCAACACTTATTTATTCTGCACCGCAGCATTTTTTGTATTTCTTGCCGCTGCCGCATGGGCACGAATCATTTCTGCCAATTTTATCTTCCTTAACTACGGGTTTTTTGATTGCATCCTCATGATTCGTAGTAATCGCTTCTGCAACCTGTTCTCTTTCAGGTAGATTTCCTACCTTGGCATTGAGAATATATCTTACCATATCTTCTTTGATGCTGTTTATCAATTGTTGGAACATATCAAAGCCTTCCATTTGATAAGCTCTTACAGGATCTTGCTGTCCATAAGCACGCAGGCCGATACCCTCTCTCAATTGATCCATTGCATCTATATGATCTATCCACTTTGTGTCTACAACCTTGAGCAGGATTACTCTTTCCAGCTCTCTTATCGTATCTTCTCCAAACTGCTGCTCTTTTTCTTCATATTGCTTCATAGCAAGCTCTATTAAATTCTCTATAAGCTCTTCTCTGGTGAAGCTCAAAAGCTGCTCTTGGCTTAAAGCGTTCTTAGGAAGATATACGGTATGCAGGAAATCCACTAAGCCCTTAAGATCCCATTCCTCAGCATATTCGCTGCCTACAGTATAGGTTGCAACAGCATCGTTTATTACATCCTTCATCATATCCATTACACTGTCCTTGATGCTGTCTCCCATGAGAACCTTTCTTCTCTGACTGTATATAACCTCTCTTTGCTTGTTCATTACATTGTCATACTGCAATACGTGCTTTCTTATATCAAAGTTTCTTCCTTCTACCTTCTTCTGCGCATTTTCAATAGACCTGGAAAGCAGCGGATGTTCAATATTCATTTCATCATCCATCCCCAAGGTTTCAACAATGCCTACTATTTTTTCAGACCCAAACAGTCTCATCAAATCATCTTCAAGAGATACATAGAATCTGCTGGCCCCCGGATCTCCCTGTCTTCCTGAACGACCACGAAGCTGATTGTCTATACGTCTGGACTCGTGTCTTTCTGTACCAAGTATCATTAGACCACCCAGATCTTGTACTCCTTCTCCAAGCATAATGTCAGTACCTCTGCCTGCCATATTGGTGGATATGGTAACTGCACCTTTTTGTCCTGCCAAGGCTACTATTTGTGCTTCCTTTTCATGCTGCTTTGCATTTAGCACTTCATGAGGAACACCCTTTTTCTTAAGCATTGCGCTTAGAATCTCAGAGTTTTCTATAGATATGGTACCTACCAGCACCGGCTGACCTTTTTGATTCAGCTTCGCAATTTCTTCTACAACTGCATTAAACTTGCCCTTCGTGCTTTTATATACAGCATCTGCATGATCCTTACGCTGTACCGGTCTGTTGGTTGGTATTTCAACAACATCAAGATTGTAAATATCCTTAAACTCATCCTCTTCCGTTTTAGCCGTACCGGTCATACCTGCCAGCTTGTTATACATTCTGAAGTAATTTTGAAAGGTTATGGTTGCAAGTGTTTGAGATTCTCGCTCTACCTTCACACCCTCTTTTGCCTCTATAGCTTGGTGCAAGCCATCGCTATATCTTCTGCCAAACATCAGGCGTCCGGTAAATTCATCAACAATGATAATTTCACCATCTTTTACAACATAGTCTATATCTTTTTTCATAAGATTCCTAGCTTTTAATGCTTGGTTTATATGATGGCTGATCTCCATGTTGTCCGCATCGCCTAGGTTTTCAAGGCTGAAAAACCTTTCTGCCTTTGCTACACCATCATCGGTAAGCATAACAGAGTGTGCTTTTTCATCTATGGTATAATCCACTTCTGTCTTTAGACCCTTTACAAAGTTGTCTGCTACAAAATATAAGTGCGTGGATTTCTCCCCAATACCTGAAATAATAAGTGGTGTTCTTGCTTCATCTACCAATATGCTGTCTACTTCGTCAATCAGTGCAAAATTCAGTTCTCTCTGCACCATTTGCTCTCGATAGATAACCATGTTGTCCCTTAGGTAGTCAAAGCCGAACTCATTGTTCGTACCATAGGTAATATCAGCATGATAGGCATTTTGTCGATCATTGCCTTCCAGACCATGAATGATTAATCCTACCGTCATTCCAAGGAAATTATATATCTTACCCATCCATTCACTATGGTACTTCGCCAAGTAATCATTTACTGTAATAAGATGCACACCTTTTCCTTCCAAGGCATTCAAATAAACAGGGAGGGTAGCCACCAAGGTTTTACCTTCTCCTGTTCTCATTTCAGCAATTCTGCCTTGATGCAGAGCAATACCTGCCAATAGCTGCACCCTGAAGTGTCTCTGTCCTATAACTCTCACAGCTGCTTCTCTAACAACAGCAAAGGCTTCCGGCAGTATATCATCAAGGGTTTCACCCTTGGTCAGTCTCTCTTTAAACTCTTGAGTCTTTTCTTGAAGCTGTTCATCTGTCAGCGCTTTGATAGAAGGCTCTAAGGCTTCTATTTCATCTACAGTTTTCATCAGCTTCTTTACTTCTCTATCATTTTGATTGCCAAATAATTTATCGAATATTGACATTTTATCTCTCCTTTTCATTAACACGATATCATAATTAAGCTCTTTTGCGGACAGCTTTATGGATCAGCAACAGCGTTGAATGAGAGATTAAAAAACAGCTTTTCTCCATAGATTGTTCTGCATTATTTTATTATTTAGAAAAAATGCAGCAAAAAATAGAGTGCCTGCTGCAATACTTGTAAAAATAATACCTGCTGCATCCTTTGCTATAATCCCTTGGACATATTCACAAAAAGCATTATATTTATTTATCAAAACCTGAGTAGTTATTTTGCCCGAATTTTGAATAAATAAATGATTAATCTTTAAAAAATAAGCAAGATTTCCATCCTTCGTGTTAGCAGCATTTGCTTCACTATAATCATCTGATACGCCTGATAAAACAGCAAATAGCATAACAGCAAAAGCAAAATATTTATTTATATGCGAATACCTATTTGAGTACATAATAAACACTCCAAAAATCCTAGTTGTCTATAAATATTATCTTATTTATTTTAGCACAACATGCACTACATAACAACTTTTTAGGCTTGCCAAGCATTTTGAGTTGTTTTGAAAAACAAAGGCGGCTCGTGCCGCATTTGAAGCCCATGTGCCTTTTCCGAATAGAAGGAGAAAATTCTGGCACAAGCAGTAAAAAAGGTTTACCGCCATATTATTTATTATATAGCCATAAACCTTACCATTATCGCTTATATCGTTTTTTCACCATAATTTCTTGTATATAAACAAATATCCCTAAAGCTAAAAAGACATCTCCTATGCTAAATACTTTGGGTCTTGGATAAGGCTTCGGCAATATAAAAATATCACCAAGGAATTTAAGCACTGTGTCCTTTACAATTATGGTATGTGTAATTATTTCACCATTTATCAGTGCATTTAGATCTTCTGCCAATCCTGCCTTTATCATGGCATCCTGAGATACAGGCATTTGCCCGCCATTTAACATAATTACAATAAAATTCAGGAATGTACCTAACATTATTAATTTAAAGGACAGTCTGCTGATGTTAAAGTAAATGCCTATAAACAGTAGACTGTAAGAGATAAAATGTATACTGAATATATTATTGCTTATAAGCTGATACCCTTTATTGGATAAGATAACTGCAATAAATTCTATTAAAAAAGCACTTACAATCAAATACCATTTATATATTTCTGCATCCTTTAAGTAGGAAAATCTGCCCTTTCGCAGTTTGCCTACGATCAACGATGTACCAACACTTTCTATAATCAATGCTCCGCGCTCCCTTGCTCCTTTATCATATCCATAAACTCTTCTGCCAATTGTGCATCGAAATGCTTGCCTTTTCCCTCTTCAATGATGGCAAAGGCCTGCTCCACAGTCAATGCCTTTCTATAAGGCCGATCGGAGGTCAATGCATCGTATACATCAGCTATGCTTAATATAGCGGCTTCTTTTCTTATTTCATCCTGCCGTTTCCCATTGGGATAGCCTGTACCATCCATCTTCTCATGATGATTCAATACAATTTCTGATACATCCTTCAGAAATTCTATGTCCTGTATGATCTTATATCCGTTTTCAGGATGGGTTTTTATTTTATCAAACTCTTCCTCTGTAAGCTTTCCCGGCTTATTCAATATACTTTCCTCGATGCCTATTTTGCCGATATCATGCAGTATAGCAGCCATCTTAAGATTTTCAAGTTTTTTGTTAGAAAGCTTTAATCTTTTTCCTAAGGCAACTGCGTATTCGCCAACCCTCATGGAATGACCTTGAGTATATGGGTCTTTGACTTCAATTGCTTGAGACAAGGATTTTACTGTATCTATATATATCCGGCGCATATCAATGTATAACTTATAGGAGTAACGTGCCAGTAACAGTGGACCTAAGAATAAAAATATACCTAATATATTGTATTTCATATATGCTATCGCCATTAGTACTCCCAATGGAGCCACAAATATACAATCTCTGGCAGCAAAAAATAAGTTGCTCAACCAGCTGCTTATAAACGCTTCTCCAGTAGCAGCCGACATAAGCCAAGACATAATTGTTTCGTTTATCAGGACATATGATATGATAGAAGTCATTAAAGGTAAGAATAAATTATTGAAGTCAATAACTTCTGGTACTCCACCGAAAAATATATAGAAATATCCCGCAATACCTGCTGATAGTAAGATGTTAGCTCCATTAAATAAAGTTTTGTACCAAGGTGTATTTAGTATATGCACATAATTACCTTGATGCTTAACAGACCTAACCATAACTCCTATACATGCAATCCAAGCTGCCTCCGGTACCCCCAATACTAAAATAGCAGCTAAGTTTACAGCAAAACTGACTGATATTGCACTTTCCCCAGGAGTTGGTATCAATAACGATTCAGCTACAATAGATAATATAGTAAAAATAATAACACTTCTAATATCTAGCATAATAGAAGTACTTACCGAAAAAACTAAATATGTAATTCCTAATATTATTATTGTAGTTACGCAAAGTTTTAGCTTACTTGACATTCTATTCACCTTTCTAAAACATTGGCCGACAAACTAATAAAAGCTTAAAACCAGGTTCTACTAGCTCCTGCTGCTAAAAATAATGAAACTATTGTAATTAGAACTCCTGCGATTCTTTTCATGGTTTGCCCTCCTTAAATTCGAGGCTCTGTCTTTCCGCTAGTTAGACAGGCAAACGCTCCGCTAAAAAAAGGTATGTCGGCCAAAAATTAACTCATTGTGCTGATCTTCCTATTTACTGCTGACAGCACTGCCTTAACGACGGTTTCATTTTCATCTGCATTGATAATGCTGCAGCCTGACAACAGCTCCTCCTTGCCCCCTAAGGCAAAGCCAATTACACATGCAAATAGCTCCCTATTTGCAACCAGTACGATCTGCATGTCCTCTAAATAGAAAGCTTGCCCTATATCTAAATAACCTTCCAATGCCAAAAGAGTCGCATCAGCGATTGCTTTTAGCTTGTTACTCCTTGACTTAATTCTTCTGCTTTTGCCTTCAAAAAGCTTATCATCGTATTTCAAGGTCACTGTTGCTTCAATGGAATTCTCGATATTATTTACCGATATGCCATCTAGCTTTAACCTGGTTTCCTTGAAGTCACTTTCATCAATTTGAGCGATACTTATTACTTTATAATCAATATTTATACCAAATCTTGCATTTATAGCCGATTGTATATCTCTAACCAGCTGCTTAATATTTCTACTTACGCCTGCCAATGCATGTATTTCTTCAACTACATTATCCTGACTGCACACCACACTGCAGTGCTTGATATCTGGCAGCTTGCATATGAGATTCTTTATCTCTTCCGATAAGTTTTCTTTTATGTTCTCCAAGAATATCCCTCCATTCAGACGCATTCTGCTATATATATATTCGACTAAAAAAAATAAACACCTTCCTTTTGAAAGATGTTTTAGCCAAATTTATAACAAATATGATAATATGCTCAAAAATGCATAAAAAAAACAGCCCTTCGGCTGTTTTCTTATTTTAGAATTCCGGTTCTATTAAGCCATAGTTTCCATCCTTACGCTTATATATTACATTAACCTCTTCGGTATCAGAATTTGAGAATACGAAGAAGCTGTGACCCAATAGCTCCATCTGCATGGCCGCCTCTTCTGCAGGCATTGGCTTGTAAGCAAACTTCTTGGTTTTTACAATTTCGATCTCATCCTCATCATCCTCTGGTCTACTTTCAAACAATGTATCAAATCTCAAATTATAATCCTTCATTTTTCTCTCTAGCTTTGTTTTCTGCTTGCGCATTTGCCTTTCGAGCTTTTCTATTACATTATCAATCGACATGTACATATCATCAGTAGCCTCTTCACTTCTAATGATAATACCATTAAAAGGAATTGTTACCTCAAATATATGTCTACCCTTTTCTACACTTAAAGTTGCATGCGCCTCTGAGTTTGGTCCAAAGAACCTTTCAAATTTCGAAAGTTTTTTGTTTACCTTATCCTTTAGAGCATCAGTAAGTACGATGTTTCTGCCACTAACTACTATACGCATAAAAACCTCTCCTTTCGCATCTATTATGCTTTCGGTTATATCTATTTTATTCTACATTTCAATAAATAATCCTGCCGTTTTTTATTTTTTATAGTAAAAATTATCAAATTTTTCGACAAGTTTCCCTTTATTTCATATTTTTTCAAATTTACTCAAATTTTATGTATAAATTTTTATTTATATATTTATGTAAAGCGAACACGTCATATTTTTGCTTTTAAAACTATTAAGCAAAATCAATGACTTCCTAAACACTGTTTTTCCACATATTTACCCACAGTCATTTTATGTTTTCTGTGGATAATGTGCACAAGTCTGTTGATAACTTGTATTTGGCTTGTTTAAGCTGTGAAGAAAATGTGAATGGCTGTGCACATTAAATATATATCAAATCGAACAGGCTGTGAATAAATGTGACATGTTTTTGGAGATTTTGTCGAAGGAGTTATTATTTTGTTACTCAGGAATAGTAAGATAATATCTGGTTATTATCGCCTTCATTTTGGGCATAAAATATGCGCCTCACGCCGCACTATTTTTCGCTAGAGAACCCTATGGTTCCCTTCGACGGATGCAAGGGGGAGAATCCCCCATTGTATAGGAAATTATACTTTCCTATACAATGAAAAAAGCCGCTTTTCAGCGGCTTAATAAACTATCTTCTTGCGTCGAAGCAGTTCTTGCAATATACAGGTCTTGCGCTTGTTGGTTTGAATGGAACTTGTGTTTCGCATCCGCACTCAGCACATGTTGTATCGTACATTACTCTTTCTCTCTTTGCTCCTCTGTCTCCGCTTGCATTCTTTCTAGCGGATCTACAGTCCTTGCATCTTGCTGGCTCGTTTTGGAAACCCTTTTCTGAATAGAACTCTTGCTCTCCTGCTGTGAATACGAATTCATTTCCGCAGTCCTTGCAAACTAAATTCTTGTCATTAAACATGTAAAAATCCCTCTTTCCTTTTAGGCTGGTGTTGGTGATTCGAACTGTTCCGGGATTTCTACTGCCAAGACTTCGTTCTACCCAAGCACACAATACCTTAATATTTTCTTTGGCGTACATTTCTAGCTGACCTGGTCTTTGTCCCCACACTCGCCGTCTGGAGGTTTCGCTACCAACATTTGAGTCCCTCACTACTACCTCTCTCAGCATATAGCAGATTAATTACATGCCATGCTGGACGGACTTACCTCTAAGCCGCACCATGATCGTAGAGCCTTGCTCTGCTTACGTGGATCGTTTTGCCTGCGACTGGCATCGATTTTCAACCACAGACCTAGTTATTACACCATATCATCATTATATAACTATATTTGCCATGTTTCAAGTACTTTAGGTTTATTTAGCAAAAATTAGCACAATTAACCTTTTTAATATTTTAATGAAAATAAGTGGGAAAAAGCACTCTTCTTCCCACTTATACTATGCTATTTTTTCTTGTCAATATAAATTCCGTCATTGTATACAGGAACTGCTTCATAAGCCCTTATAGACCTCTTTCCCGTATTGACTTTACGCAACTCACACTTTATTGCTTGGAATATAGCATCCAGCTTCTCTCTATTACTGTTTTCCAGCTCCATAATCTTTTGAGCCAAGCCCATTATTTTATCCACACTGCTTCTAATTCTCTTCAATTCAGGGTATTTGTTTATATCTGCTTTCTCTAAGCTATCAAGCTGAAGCTCTAGCTTCAACTGCTTGTATCCTTCAAGGAAGCTCTCATCCAACTTGTCTATCTTGTCAATAATCAGCTGCTTTTGTTGTACCAATGCTTCAATATTATCTGCTTGGTTATCTTCTATATCCTTCTGCTGCAAAACTGTAATATTATAAATTTCTGAAAATAGCTCCAGCTTCTGCTCTATAGTGTGGTTCAAATCGTCAATAAGTAAATTATTCATAATAGCCTCCCCGGATAACCTTTATGTCTCAATTACTTGTTTACCACCTGCGATTGTTTTGCCATTTTCATTGCTTGACCCCATGTGTCACGCAGGTCTTCTGCAAGCTTTCGTACCTCTTCAACTATTGCTTTGTCCTTCTTAATATTTGCTTCTTTTAGTCTACTATTCATATAATCATAAAGTGACATTAGACCGCTCGATACCTCATAGTTCATATCTAAGGTACTCATAAATTCTACTATGATATCTTGAGATCTTAAAATATAGTTATTTGCTTTCTCTATAGACTTTTCCTCAATGCCTAGTATTGATAGGTTTAAAAACTTAACCAACCCATTATAAAGCATCAGTGTCAGCTCTTGTGGAGAAGCAGTATTTACCATATTATTTTGATATTGCTGATATGCTGCATTTTTATTTACAGCTGTACTATTGTTTACATAGCTTGTCTGCGTTTCACCCATTTCTGTTTGTATATTGATTCTATTTCTTTGAAATTGGCTGTATAAATCATTTGCTATTGCCATCATTTGCCCTCACTTTCTACCTATTGTCCCCCGCCTAATTGTTGCGACAGCCACGATGATTGGCTGTTCATCTTACTCATCGCTGTCTCTAATGCTGCAAACTTCCGATAGTAAGCATCTTCCTTGCTGTACAGCTTAGCTAACATATCTGATATAAGCTTGTCCTTTCCCTCTATCTGGTCTGGTATAAGGCTATCAAATTGCGTTAGATCACCAATGATGCCTGCCTTCTCAAGGAGTATACCCTTCTTACTATTTGCACTTCTGGTGGTTCTTATATTATCCTGCAGGATATCATATATTCTTTGGACTACACCATTCTCACTGTACCTGGTATTTTTATCAGCAGCAGTTAAGTCCGGTGAATATGAAATCGTTGACTCTTTTGAGAATATATTCATGATCTTATCAGGAGAATTTCTGATAGCATCCTTTAATTTGGTTTCATCAATAATCAGCTTTCCTTTTTCAGCCTTCGTCGAAGTGAAGTAATTGCCTGTTGTGATCCCTATTGATGATAATCCCCCCGGAACATCTGCTATGCTGTCATAGAGTGCTTTTCTCATACCGTCAGCAATGTTAACAAGTATATCATCATTTCGAAGGATTCCGGATCTGGCTTTTTCCTCCCAACTCTTGATATCATCTTCACTCATGCTTTCTTTTTGTTCATCAGTGAGAGGCAAAAAGTCTTTGTCGCGTTCTTCCAGCAATTCACCATTTATTTTACTTAAAACTTCATTGTATTTATCAATAAAGGTCTTTATTTTGTCGTATACGCCATCTACATCCTGATTCACTGTTATTGTAACTGGGGTATTTAACTCATTTACACTGTAGCTTACTCCGTCGATGGTAAAGTTGTTGTCACTCCTGACAATCCCATTGATGCCATCCAGGTTAAATATCGCATCCTGTCCATTATTGATTGCTCCTGTAGTTATTCCAGTTGCACTTCCTGCACCAAAAAAGCTTCCTGTAGTATTGCTAATAGTTATTGCTGCTCCCGCACCATTTGTCTTAGAGGTCAAAGTAAACTTATCCGTTACTTCACTATAATTCAAGGTGACATTTGCTGCACTGCTATTTATCTCATTCATCACAGCACTCATGGTCTTATTTGCTGTATCAAAGGAAAAACTCACCCCATTAATGTCAAAAGCCAACGTGCCTGACAAAGCAACAGCTGTATTGGCAGCATCTAGATTTGCATTTAGATTAAGTCTATTTGATGCGCCTGAAGTTATATTTAGCTGAGCCAAAGCATCACTGGTTCCGCTTGTCAGCGTGACTCTGCCGTTATCTGTTGCAAAATCAAGCAAATTCCCGCTATTGCCAACAGCTATCTTGCCAGCTCCAAAGGCTGCATCGATAGAGCTTTGAAGTCCAGCCTTCAACCCAGCTATGTCAGTATAATCCCCATTAAGCTTTATGTTTTTTGTTACTCCATTAAGTGAAATATTAAAATCATTGTTGGTAAACGTAAAGCTGCCTATGTCTAGCGTACTCTCGAGTGACTTAGTCACTGCACCTCCACTTGTTGTATTTGCTGCCTTTGCCAGTTGAGTAGCCTCAATTGTATGAGAACCGGCCACTGCTGCAGAAGTAGCTGTTGCAGTAATAGCAGTGCTATCGCTTGAGGTTGCAGTAAATTGCTTGTAATTGGTTGCGGTTCTCATATTTGAAGTAGGTTTTAGAACATCAAAGAAATCGTTCTTGAAGTTTGTCAACAGAGTGGTAATCGACCTATAGTCATCTCTCTTCCATTCCAATAGCTGCTTGTCCTGCTTCACTTTATCCACCTTGTAGCTTTCAGCCTTCATCAGCTGTTGCACTATAGAATCAGTATCCAGTCCTGAAGCCAAACCCGATAGTCTTAATTTGCTATTCAAAACGTTTGATATATTGCTTGCCATAAGCTTTACCTTCTTTCGTCAACGAAAATACCTGACATCTCCCACATCTTAGCTACCATATCCAGTATCTTTTCATTGGGTATTTCTCTTATTACTTCATTGGTATCCTTATCAATGACCTTTACCACAATTTCCTTTGTTGCTTCATGTATAGAAAACTCAAAGCTTCTATCCCCACCGCTCAAAGCTTTATTTGCTCTCTCAATCAGATTGATCCATTGTTTTTCATCCATTGTCAGCTGTTCTTGAGGTTTTTGTGAAAAGTTTTGATAGGCTTCATTTGTTTTTATACTTTCAACCTTAGGTCTTAGCTCTCTTGCTGCACTTACTGCTGCATTTTGATTGTTTGAACCTCCGTTTTCAATCCGCACAATACTCCCTCCTTGGAATATTCATTTATTTATACTATATATCGTAATAAATTAGTCATTACTTTAGTAATGACTATAAAAAAACTGATAGATTTACTCTACCAGTTTTTATGGGATTGCTACAGTAAAAAACCGTTGGAAAAATCCAACGGTTTTTGTGTTTACTATCTTAGAAGTTGTAGAACTCCTTGAGGTGCTTGGTTTGCTTGCGGACCATCAATTATGTTTCCATAACTGCCAGACTATATCTTCATCCTATTATATAGGAGCCGGGCACTTCGGGACACCTCAATATCCCTACAGACCTCATCGCCATGACTAATGCTTTAGGCGGTACGTCTTAGTCGTTGAACCTTCTCCAACCTTTCGGCACAGGAGCTCGGCTGCTGATTATCCAATCCGACCTGCTTTTTAACCTATCACGCTTGTCCTTTCGAACTGCGTTGTAGAGAGATCAGCTTAAGGAAGTTCCAGCAATTCACCCGGTTATTCATTTAAGGATTGCTCCTTAAGGGACCCCAAATAACTACTTAAGGAGTTGTAAAACTCCACTCGGTGCGTTATTTGCTTGAGCCAACATTGCTTGTGCTGCTTGTTGAAGGATGTTGTTCTTTGTAGACTCCATGATTTCCTTCGCCATATCTACGTCTCTGATACGAGATTCTGCAGCTGTTAAGTTTTCTGAAGATGTATCTAAGTTCTTTACAGTATACTCTAATCTGTTTTGAATAGCACCTAGATCTGATCTTCTGCTAGAAACTGTATCAATAGCAGCTTGTACTGATGTCATTGCATTAGCAGCATTTGTTGTAGAACTAACGTCTAATGCATTTACAGCTAATGCAGTAGCGCCAGTTGCTGCAATTGTAACTCCAAGTTTTTGTGAAGGATCATTTTCTGATCCAATTTGTAAACTCACTGCAGCAGCTGCAGTTGTTATAACTGTACCTGCCGCTCCGCCGCCTGCTACTGAAGCTTCAATACCTGCAGAAGTTTGAGAGCCATTAACTGTAATCTTGATCCCCATTTTATCGAAATCCAAAACGCCTGCTGAACCATCAGCAAGAGTTATATTTTGTGTGTCACCAGAGCCTGTTGCTGTCATAATATAATCACCAGCAGCAGCTCCTTCAGTTATTGTATAAGTTTCACTAGCATCAGCACCACTAATATCAATTGCTGTAATACCAGCTGAGCCTACCTCTAAACCTGAAACGTCTAGTTGTACTCCAAAAGTACCATTTAATAATGTTTGACCATTAAATTTTGTTGACAAAGCAATTCTGTCAATTTCTGTAGTTAATGCTGTAATTTCAGAAGTAATAGCAGTTCTATCATTAGCAGCTAAAGTACCATTTGAAGCTTGTGTTGCCAGCTCATTCATTCTTTGTAGAATTGATTGAGTTTCGTTTAATGCACCTTCTGCAGTCTGAATCATAGAAATACCATCCTGAGCATTTCTGCTAGCCTGATTAAGACCTCTAATCTGACCTCTCATCTTTTCAGAGATAGAAAGACCAGCAGCGTCATCGCCGGCTCTGTTGATTCTTAAACCAGATGATAGTTTTTCAATAGATTTTGCACTTTTATCGTTGTTGACTCCCAATTGACGGTTTGCGTTCAACGCCATTATATTGTTGTTAATTCTCATTATATATTCCTCCTTGAATTTTTTTAAGTCAGAATCCTTTCTGACTATTTATAGCTAAAAGCGCTATCACACGGGCCCTGTATGATATTACTCTTTGGCTTCTTAAGTATTATATCGGACATCTTATTATAAACTTTATAGCTAGTTCAAAAAATATTTAAGCTTCTTCATTGCCTT